>Ga0187844_10000032_pt1 | contig 86911 bp, 83 predicted proteins | sample SpaLakP09_SKY_50_FD_134517 | JGI IMG/M metagenome (GOLD analysis project Ga0187844, IMG submission 134517) | Oligotrophic lake water microbial communities from Sparkling Lake, Wisconsin, USA - SP09_SKY_50 | ecosystem: Environmental > Aquatic > Freshwater > Lake | place: USA: Sparkling Lake...
GCCATTGGAAGACGTCTGGCTGACCGATGCACTTGCCATCGACAATGATGATAACCGCCCGTTGCTGATTCTCGACCAGGTCACAGATCCGCACAATGTCGGCGCGATATTCCGCACGGCCGCTGCGTTCAATGCCGTCGCCGTCGTGACGCAGGACCGGCACGCGCCACCTGAGTCCGGGGCATTGGCGAAGGCCGCTTCGGGTGGGCTCGAAATCACGCCATGGGTCCGGGTTGTTAATCTGGCGCGTGCATTGGAAGAAATTGCCGGCGCTGGATATTGGCGAATCGGTCTGTCGGGCCATGCCAGCGTGACGTTGGACGAGGCGCTGACGCCGGGCCGCAACGCGCTTGTTCTGGGCGCTGAAGGTGATGGCATGCGTCGCAACATTGAAGAGCATTGTGACCAGCTGGCGATGCTGCCAATCAGTGAACACATGGAGTCGCTGAACGTGTCGAACGCTGCGGCGATTGCATTATATGCGGCCACCGTCCGGCGGGGCTAAACAAGGAAACCAATGATGCGGCAGAATCGGGTAAATTTAGGGATGAGGGTCGCTGCAGCGCCCATGGCCTTGCAAGGAATGGCACGCTGATGGGTATTCCTGCTGCACAATTGCATGCCGCCCTTGACGCACTGGCGGCGCTTGAACCGGGCATAGCGCAGGCGCTTGCGGTGACGGGCTACCCGGACGAACGCATCCGCGAACCGGGTTATGCGACATTGCTGCGTACGATTGTCGGGCAACAGGTGAGCGTGGCGGCCGCCGCATCGGTGTGGAACAAGCTTGAAGCGCTCATTGGGGCAGAATGCCCGCCAGACAAGTTATTGGCGCAAGATTTTGACGCCTTAAGAGCCTGCGGGTTGAGCCGCCAGAAACAGGGCTATGCGCGTTCACTTGCCGAACTCGTGCTGTCGGGCGAATTGCCGCTCGATGCCCTGCCCGCCGATGATGAGGAGGCGATTGCGTACCTCACCCGTGTAAAGGGCATTGGCCGCTGGTCAGCCGAAATATATTTGCTGTTTGCAGAGGGCCGGACCGACATTTGGCCCGCGGGCGATCTTGCTGTGCAAGAAGGCGTGGGCCGTTTGTTGAAGCTGGATGCGCGGCCATCGGAAAAAGACATACGCGTCATTGCTGATCGCTGGCGTCCTTATCGCGGCGCTGCCGCCATTTTTACCTGGCACATTTACGCCAAGGGATTTCAGGCGATTTGATGAAGGCTAGAGCTTAAGTCCATTATTCAACCCCATCACCTCGATCAGGAATGTCTTGGGCTTTTTAAAAAAGCGGCTCTTGCGGTTCACGCTCAAGCCAAGCAAAGCCGCCGCTTCCATGGCAAAATGCACGCAGTTTCGCTTACCCAGATTATAGCTTTTTCCCGGCAGATTGCGCCATTTATCGACGAACGCCATGAACCGACCATATTCGGCATCGGACAGCTTCACAGAAAAATGCGGATCGCTGGACGCAATATATTTGGCGTCTTTGGTCTCGATCATGCCCTTTACGGAACCCATAAGAATCGCCGGAGAGACGCTAACTGCGGTGAATCCGAAATTGGTATCAACTGCCTCCCCTGTCGCATCAACCGTGCCTTTTAATTTTACGAACGCATGCGGAAAATGGTCCCCAAAATCATGGCTGTAAAAAGTGGCAACAACCTCCGCCTGCGCAGACATTGGGATGACGGCTCCAAAAGCGGCGATGAGCAATGACCAATATCGAAACATACCCACTCCTTTATGCATAATCGATTTATCCAGCCTGTACCGCTGTCGCAATATTCAGTTGACGTTTCGGGCAAATTGATGTGGCTGACAGACATGTGAATAAGGGAGAGACGAAATTATGTCCGAAACGCAAAAAAGCATTTTCATCACTGGCGCAGCGTCTGGTTTGGGACGCGAAGTCGCACGTTACTTTGCCAATGTGGGCTGGTTCGTGGGCCTTGCCGACGTCAATGAAAAGGGTTTGGACGAAACTGCGGCTTTGTTGCCCGCAGGCCAATGGTCGCGCCACCGCCTTGATGTGACGGATCGCGCGCAGTGGAAAGCCGCCGTCGCCGACTTTGCCAAGCACACAAATGGCCATATGACGGTCTTGTTCAACAATGCCGGCATTGGATCGGGCGGACCTATTCAGGACATGACTGACGAGGACATCGACAAGATGATCGCGATCAACCTGACTGGCGTTATCAGCGGAACCCGCGCCTGTTTTGATCTGTTGAAAAATACATCTGATGCCTGCGTCCTCTACACCAGTTCAGCCGCTGGCATCTACGGATCGGCTGGACTTAGCGTGTACAGCGCAACCAAGTTCGCAGTGCGCGGCCTTGCCGAAGCGCATGACATTGAATGGCGCCCTTACGGGATTAAGGCCCGCAGCCTCATGCCCGGCTTTATCGACACCAACATTATTGGTGCGGTTGATGCCAACAGCAACATGACCGGTAAAGAAAAGCTGCAATCAGCAGGCGTCGAAGTCAGCCCGGTCTCGATCATCGGCCCGGCCGCATGGGAAGCCATCCACGGTGATAAGGTCCACACGCCCGTCAACAAAATGGCGAAGCAACTTGCTTTTTCTGCCCGTTGGTTCCCGAACCGACTGCGCAAGCAATTGGGCTTGCTAGGCGGTTTAGGCGATGTGGTTAAGCCGTCGGCGCAATAGCGTCGATGGCCGAGGCCAGATCAACGTCGCGCCGCGATAAGCCGCCGGCATCATGCGTTGTCAGCAATATCTCAACGCGGTTGTAAACGTTGAACCATTCGGGATGATGATCTGCTTTTTCGGCAAGAATTGCGACGCGCGTCATGAAACCGAAAGCTTCGGCAAAATCGGCGAAGCGCAAAGTGCGCCTTATGCCTTTGGCATCAGCGTCATATGACCACAAAGGCAGCTGTTCCAAAACCGCCGCGCGATCCGCTTCATCGAGTTTTGAAACCTGCATGATGTCATCCTGATTTTGCAATTGGTGGAATTCATGCCTAAGTCGCCAAATGTCGTCACGTCAAGCACCCTTGCCGTCCATCAGCGTTGACAATGTCGCGGTTATCCGCGGCAACCGGCTCGTGCTGCGCGTGCTGACGGTCACTGCGCGCAGTGGTGATATTATTTGGGTTCGCGGCGTAAATGGCTGCGGCAAATCGACGCTCCTCCGGCTCATCGCCGGTCTTTTGCATGCAACGGCCGGTTCGATACAGACAGAAGGCCGGATTGCCCTCGCCGATGAAAATCTCGCGCTTGACGCCAATTTGACGGTCGCAAAAGCCCTCATGTTCTGGGCGGATATGGACGGCGCGTCTGCGGATGCGCGAAGCGCAGCACTGGCGGACATGGATTTGCAAGGTCTGGCGCAGGTTCCCGTGCGCTTCCTGTCGACCGGCCAGCGCAAACGCGCCAGTATCGCACGCGTTCTCACGTCAAAGGCGGATATCTGGTTGCTCGACGAACCCTATAATGGCTTGGACAGCGCGAGCTGCGCCCGGCTTGATCAAGCCATCACGGCGCACGCCGCAACCGGTGGCATAGTGCTCGTCGCGGCCCACCAGCCGCCATCGATTAACGTGGCGCACAGCCTCATTCTCGATAGGCCGGAGGCCGACGCATGAAGGCATTTGCAGCCTTGGTGGCGCGCGAGGTGCGTGTGGCATGGACGGGCGGCGGGCTATGGCTGCCAGTGATATTCTATCTTGCGGTTGCGACGCTGTTTCCGTTTGTGACGGGTCCTGACAAGGCACTCCTTGCGCGCACGGGCGGCGGCATATTGTGGATTGCTGCGCTGCTGGCGACGCTCCTGCCGATTGAGCGGCTTATACTTCCGGACCGGCAAGCGGGCATATTGGATCAGCTGGCGATGCGTGGCTGGTCGGACGAATTGGTCGCCACCGCCAAAATCATTGGCCAGATTTTTGCCTTTGCCCTTCCGCTTCTTCTCGCGACGGTTGTGGGATCCGCACTGATCGGATTGCCTGAGGCACAATTGGGGACATTGCTGCTTGGCCTTGCCTTGGCACTGCCCGCGCTTTCGGGGCTGTCGGTCACCATCGCAGCGCTAACGGCGGGCCTTAGCGGGGCGAGCGCGCTGGGCGGGCTGCTGCTCGTGCCCATCACGATACCGTTGCTGATCTTCGGCGCGGGCACATTGTCCGAAAATCCCGGCAACGCCATGCAGCTGCTTGCCGCGACTGCGCTCGCAATTACCGCTTTGTCGCCCTTTGCCGCCGGCGCGGCGCTACGCGCAGGCCGGACTTAAGTCACAACGCAGTAGCTGTCGCTGGGCTCATGTGCGGCCCCGTCGTCCGACAGATTACCGCGCCGCGATTTTCTGCGCATAGCCGTCGGCGACCATCGCCTCGACCATATCGAACAGCTTTTCGGGATCCTGCGCCCGCAGCACGGGAATGCCTGCCTCCATCCCTTCGGCGATAACAATCTCGCGCTTTCCGGCGTCCACTGCGTCCCAAATGGTGGTTGCGACGACGTCTGGATCAATACCGTTATCGATGGCAGCATCGCTCGTGCCACGCACCGTTCCATCGGCATTCAATGCATTGCGCGATACGTTGGTCCGCACAGAACCTGGCGCGACGACGAGCACTTTGACGCCCTGCCCTGCAACTTCGCTGCGCAAAGCATCGGCATAACCAATCAACCCGTGCTTCGCCGCGCAATAGGCAGTCCGCATGGGGATGCCTGCCTTGCCAGCAACACTGGAGATCATAATAATTTGCCCATGCCCATTCGAGACCAAATGTCCCAAAAGCGCTTGCGTGAGCGCAATCGGCGCAAGCAAATCGACATCAATGATCCGCTGGTAAACCGACAGATCGGTATCGATGGCGGGTGAACGCTGCGAAATGCCCGCATTATTGACCAGCACATCGATCTTGCCCTGATAGGCAATGGCTTCAGCGACCTTTGAGGGCAAGGCGGCATAATCGACGGTGTCAAATGGCAGGATGCAGCAGCGCTCAGGCACGCCGGTAGCATGCGCGACGCGTTCCAGTTCAGGCACATTTCGGCCTGACAACACCGCGTGGCCGCCGCTTGCGACAAATGCTTTCGCCAGTGCCTCGCCTATCCCCGACGAAGCGCCCGTTATCCAGGCTGTTTTATGCGACTGATCGACCATTTTTACTCTCCCTTTGACGCGCTTGGTCAACCGTGGCTTCGTCGCTGTCAAGACATTCTGGCTTGCACTTTTACCGTCACCGCACCACATGCGTGAAATGCTGATAGAAACCGAACTGACCCCAAACCCCGCCACGATCAAATTTCTGCCCGGCCGCGCCGTGATGGAAAATGGAACGCGCGATTTTGCCTCCCCCGAAGAGGCTGAAGCCTCCCCATTGGCGGAGGCCCTTTTCGGACTTGGTGATGTCACCGGGGTATTTTTTGGACGCGAATTTATTTCGGTCACTGCTGCCCCCGGTACAGAATGGTCCAACCTGAAACCTGACGTGCTTGCGATATTGCTCGACCATTTCAGCGCAAACATGCCGTTGTTCAAACCAGCCGCAGCCGGGTTTTCTGTCCCATCGGCAGATGCCGATTATCCGCTCGATGATCCAGAAGATGCCGACATCGTTATCCAGATTAAGGAATTGATTGAAACGCGAATCCGCCCTGCAGTCGCAAATGACGGCGGCGACATCGTCTATCGCGGCTTTCAAAAGGGCATCGTCTTTTTGCAGATGCAAGGCGCATGCGCCGGTTGCCCGTCGTCTTCGGCAACGCTGAAAAATGGCATTGAGCAATTGCTGAAGCATTATGTGCCCGAAGTCATCGAAGTGCGTGCCGCCTAATCTCCCCACTTGAAAGAAATCTTATGTCCGAACCATTAAACAACACCGCCCTTGATCAGCTTTTCCGCGAAGCCCGCAGCTACAACGGGTATCTCGATACGCCCGTGTCACAGGCGCAGCTTGAGGGCATTTGGGACCTGATGAAATTTGGTCCGACATCTGCAAACTGCCTTCCCGCGCGCATCATTTGGTGCACATCCACCGAAGCCAAACAAAAGCTGGCGGCATGCACGATGCCGTCGAATGGCGACAAAATCCTGCAAGCGCCTGTCACGGCGATTATCGGGATGGACCTCGAATTTTACGAACAGCTTCCCGAATTGTTTCCCCATGCTGATGCCCGCAGCTGGTTTGTCGGTAACGACGCGCTCATTGAAAAGACGGCGTTCCGGAACAGCAGCTTGCAAGGTGCCTATTTGATGCTGGCCGCGCGTGCATTGGGATTGGATACGGGTCCAATGTCGGGCTTTGACAATGCCGCTGTCGACAAGGCATTCTTTGCCGGAACCAAACTGCAGTCAAATTTCATCTGTACGCTTGGCTATGGTGACACAGCGAGCATTTTTGCCCGCAGCCCGCGCCCCGAATTTGCCCGCTTCAATCAGGTCGCCTAACCTAAACGGCGGCAGGCGATCATGCGCACATTGGTCATCGATACCGCCACACGGGCGTGCTCAGTTGCGTTGTTTGATGGCAAGCAGTTGCTGGCCGCCCAACATGAAGTGATTGGCCGGGGGCATGCGGAACGTTTGCTGCCGCTCATTGCCGCGTTGCCGGATAACGGCAAGGCCGACCAGATTATGGTGAATGTTGGTCCCGGCAGCTTCACCGGCATCCGTGTGGGCGTCGCCGCCGCCAAAGCATTGGGATTGGCGTGGCACATACAAGTGCACGGCTATGGTTGCCTATCCTTGGTCGCCGCAATGGCGCGCGCACAAAGCGCATCACATACGGCTGTCGACGTCATCATGACAGGCGGCCATGGTGAGTATTTCTTTGAAGCATTTAATGACGCTGGGCATTCGATAGCGCCAGCGCGTTCGGTTTTGCCTGAGCTATTGGCGACTGTTGCTCTAGCTGACCATGTTGCCGGCGACATTGACCCGCAACGCGGCGATCGTGTCTGGACCGACATTCTGCCCGATGCCCGAGCATGGGCACATTTACCCGACGACCACGCCCTTCCCCCCGTTCCAGTGTATGGAAGGGCGCCAGACGCAAAACCGGCTGCAGTCGGGGCATGATCCACGTCGTCGACGGCGATGCTAATGACATTGCGTCCATCATGCCCATTATGTCGGACGCCTTCGACCCGCGATTTGGTGAAGCGTGGACGGCGGCCCAATGCCTGTCCACTTTAGTACTTCCCGACTGCCAACTGTTACTTGGCAAAGATGGTGACAATATATGCGGATTCGCCATCACACGCTGGGTTTTTGAACAGGAAGAATTGCTGATGATTGGCGTTGCACGAAAGTACCAACGCCGACAGGTTGGCCAAACGCTTTTAAACGAAGTTATGAAAAGAGGACGGAACGCTGGTCGGGAGAAATTGTTTCTCGAAGTTCGAGACGGGAACCCTGCACATTATTTCTATTTGAAGGCCGGTTTTACACCGGTCGGGCTGCGAAAAAATTATTACAAAAATGCTGAAGATGTAAGTCCAGATGCTATTACGATGTCCATTGATCTACAGCATTTTAATGCAGACACCTTTTCTTGACGATTTCGCAGCAAAGCGATATGCCTTCCATAAGTCGCAAAATATAAAAACGGGTCCAGGGGTTTAAAAAATGTCACAAGAAAGTAACGATGTCACTGAATTGTTAATTACACTGACCGCTGATATTGTCGCGGCACATGTCAGCAACAACAGTGTTGCAGTATCTGACGTATCAACTTTAATCGGGAATGTGCATGCTGCACTCTCCGGTCTTTCCGGGCCAATCGCTGTGCCCGAAACAGTTTTGGAGCCAGCTGTTCCAGTCCGCAACTCGGTAAAACGCGATTACATCGTCTGCTTGGACGACGGTAAGAAGCTGAAAATGCTGAAGCGCCACCTGATGACACATTATGGCATGACGCCGGATGACTATCGCGCGAAATGGGGCTTGCCTGCCGATTATCCGATGGTTGCACCTGCTTATGCAGAACAACGTCGTGAACTCGCAAAGGCAATCGGCCTTGGTCGTGCACCGGGTTCAGGCCGGAAGAAAAAAGTCAAGTAAAGCGCGCAACGCGTCACTGGAAAATAAGGCCGGAGCATTCTCCGGCCTTTTTCTTTGACGAATCGTGACTTGACACTAAATGTGCATCACGATGGACATTAAAATCGACATTGAAGCGCTGTGCAACGAACGTGGCCTGCGTATTACCGACCAGCGCCGCGTCATAGCGCGCGTCATTTCGGATGCGACTGACCATCCTGATGTCGAGGAACTCTATCGCCGGTCGTCCGCCATCGATCCCAAAATTTCCATCGCCACGGTATATCGGACTGTCCGGTTGTTCGAAGAAGCGGGCATATTGGACCGCCACGATTTTGGTGACGGGCGCGCACGCTATGAAGCGTCGCCCGAGGCACATCATGATCACCTCATCGATGTCGAAACCGGCAAAGTCGTTGAATTCGTCGATCCCGAACTGGAGGCGCTGCAGAAAATCATTGCAGAACGCCTCGGCTACCGTCTCGTTGACCATCGTATGGAACTCTATGGCGTCGCCATCGACCGCAAGGATTAAACGCCGCAACCCCGCTGCATTTTTAGCTGGCCAATGTTTGTTTGCTGCTCGGCTGCTGCTGATGGCGGCCAGCTTGGTAACGAGCTTGCTCCTCCACAATCTCTGGCGGCTTCTCAACCGGCCATCGCCGTGGCCACGCCTATTCCTTCTCTCGATCAGCTGGACCAGCGGTATTGCAACCGCGACGACGGGGCAGCGGGTACGCGCGAATGTGTTTTACGCCGCCAACCATCATAGCTGGATCGACATTCCCGTGATGTCAGGCGTTACCGGCTGCACCTTTGTCGCCAATGACGGGATTGAGGGCTGGCCATTGATTGGGTGGCTTTGCAAAATCAACAACACCATCTTTGTGAACCGCGAAAACCGCGCCAGCGTCGGAAATCAGGTGGAAGATCTGCGCGCGGCCATGACTGGCGATCAACCGGTTACGATATTCCCCGAAGGCACGACCCATGACGGTTCGGGCCTTTTGCCATTCAAACCATCGTTATTTGCCGCACTCGTTCCGCCACCATCGGGCATGCTCGTTCAGCCGGTATTTCTAAGCTACGGGCACCATACGCCGCGTGTGGCGTGGGTCGGCGATGAGAAAGTGACCGAGAATTTCTGGCGGCTTTTGTCCTATCTGAAACCGATTACGGCGACCCTGCATTTTCTGGAGCCGTTTGATCCGCTGCATTACCCAGACCGCAAGGCGATTTCCGCTGAAGTGCGTGCGCGCATAGGTGCAGCGATGGAGGGTGGCGGGGGTGCACGGCGCTATGTATAGACGCGCGCTATGAGCACGGATTCTCCCAAAACCTATTCGATCAAAAATTACGGCTGCCAGATGAACGTCTATGACGGCGAACGCATGGCCGAAATGTTCGAAAGCCAAGGCATGACGCCCGCCGATGAAAAGGCGAATGCCGATCTCGTCGTGCTTAACACCTGTCACATTCGTGAAAAGGCCGCAGAAAAGGTCTATTCCGAAATCGGCCGCTTACGTCGCAAGGACGGCAGCAGCCCCGTCATTGCCGTGGCCGGATGCGTGGCGCAGGCCGAAGGCGGCGAGATTAGCCGCAGAGCGCCCGAAGTGGACATCGTTGTCGGCCCGCAGGCCTATCATAATCTGCCCGAGATGGTTGCCGCGGTCGGACGCGGTGAACGCGTGGTCGACCTTGACCTGCCCGGTCTCGACAAATTTGGCAAACTCCCTGCACGCCGCAAGCAAGCGCCATCTGCGTTTCTGACGGTTCAGGAAGGCTGCGACAAATTCTGCACCTATTGCGTCGTGCCCTACACGCGCGGCGCGGAGATTTCGCGCGGCTGGAACGCGTTAATTGATGAGGCAAAGGCCATCGTTGACGCGGGTGCCGCAGAAATCACTCTATTGGGACAAAACGTCAACGCTTGGAATGGCGAAGACGACAAAGGTCAGTTGCAGGGTCTCGATGGCCTCATCCGCGCGCTGGACAAAATTCCCGGCCTGCGACGCATCCGCTATATGACGAGCCACCCCAACGACATGACTGAGGGGCTGATTGCCGCGCATGGCGATGTCGAAAAGCTGATGCCGTTCCTCCACCTGCCCGTGCAGTCCGGCTCTGACCGCATATTAAAGGCGATGAACCGCAGCCACAGCCGCGACAGCTATCTGCGCATTTTGGACCGCGTACGTACCGTTCGCCCTGACATCGCGTTTTCGGGTGATTTCATCGTCGGCTTTCCCGGCGAGACCGAAGAAGATTTCGAAGACACCATGCGCTTGGTACGTGAAGTCGGCCATGCGCAGGCATATTCGTTTAAATATAGCCCGCGTCCCGGCACACCCGCCGCCGATATGGCCGACCAGATCGCGATGGAAATCATGGACGAACGGCTCCAGCGGCTGCAGGCGCAAATCGTTGCGGACCAGACCGCGTTCAACCGAAATACCGTTGGTAAAACCTGCGATGTTCTTCTCGAACGGCCGGGCAAATTTGACGGACAATTGATTGGCAAATCACCTTGGCTGCAATCGGTTCATGTCCTTGCGCCGGACCTTTCTATCGGCAATATTGTTAGCGTTCAGATTACCGATTCTGGCCCCCTGAGCTTAAAAGGTGAACCAACGATGAGAGCAGCCGCCTGAATGGCCAAAAAAGCCCAAGCGCAAGCCGGTGACCTGTCCCGGCTGGAAATGAGCTTCGACAAACCACATCTTATCAATGCGGTGTTTGGCGAATTTGATCGCAACCTGGTGACAATTGAAAACAGGCTTGGCGTTTATATCTCGGCCCGCGGCAATCGCGTCCAAATCGAAGGTGAAGCTGGCGCGATTGGCCGGACACGCGATGTTCTCAACGATATTTATTCGCGCATTTCACGCGGACAAGACATGGATTCCGAAGCCGTGCAGTCGATTATCGCGATGACCGCCGAACCCACGCTTGAAGGCATATTGCGCAAGGAAGACAATGCCGCCCCCGGCATCATGATCCGCACGCGCAAGAAAACGCTAGTGCCGCGTTCCGCCACGCAAATCCCCTATATGGAGGCATTGGCGCGTGACGAGATTATCTTCGCACTTGGACCGGCAGGAACCGGAAAAACCTATCTGGCGGTCGCGCAGGCTGTGGCGATGCTGATTACCGGCGCCGTGCAACGCCTCATCCTTTCGCGTCCCGCGGTTGAGGCTGGCGAGCGGCTTGGTTTCTTGCCGGGCGACATGAAGGAAAAGGTCGATCCCTATCTGCGGCCGATTTACGATGCGTTGTACGACTGCTTGCCCGCCGAACAGGTCGAACGCCGCATCGCTTCGGGCGAAATCGAAATCGCCCCTATCGCCTTCATGCGCGGACGCACCCTCGCTGACGCCTTTATCATTCTCGATGAAGCCCAGAACACCACTGCCGCGCAGATGAAAATGTTCCTGACCCGTTTTGGCATGAACAGCCGCATGGTCATTTGCGGAGACCCGCATCAGGTTGATATCCCCGGTGGCGAACGGATGTCGGGCCTGAATGACGCGGTTCAACGCCTCGAAGGTGTGGACGGTATTCAAACTATCCGCTTCAACAGCAGCGACGTCGTCCGCCATCCCTTGGTCGGACGGATCGTCGATGCCTATGAGGGCGGGCGTGATTGACGTCGAATTAGACATCGGTTTGCCATGGGGAAGCTGCAATTTCGGGCAAAGTGAAGTTGAAAAGGCCGTCGATGCGGCTGTCCGCTTTGCCGCGATACCTGAACTGGCCGACCCGGTCGTCCCCATGAGCATCAGCGTGAAGTTGTCCGACGATGCAGAGGTGCATGCACTCAACCGTGAATGGCGCGAAAAGGACAAGCCAACCAACGTGCTGTCCTTTCCCATGCTCGACGATGATGAAATCGACGCGTTGCTGGACGGGACCTATAACGCGCCCGAAATCATGCTGGGTGACATCATCTTGGCCTATGAAACCTGCGCCGCCGAAGCGGAGGAAAAGCAAATTTCCGTCGCGGACCATGCAACACATTTGGTGATCCACGGCATGTTGCATTTGCTTGGCCATGACCATGTTGACGACGAAGAGGCAGAAGCCATGGAGGCGTTAGAAGTAAAAGCGCTTGCATCCATGGGGCTTCACAATCCATATGACACTTAATTCCATTAAAAAGAGGCCAATACGCTTCCATTATGCCCGAGGGTGACAGTTTTAGCGGTTCAAGAACCGCAACCGACGACGATAACGACGGACGAATATGGCAGCGGCTGAAAACGATGTTTTTTGGCCGCGATCACGAGCCGACTTTGCGCGAACAGCTTGAAGAAGCGATTGCCGAGCATGAAGAAGACAGCGACAATGCCCACCAATCGGACAATGGCGGCGACCTGACTGCGGTTGAGCGCACCATGCTGCGCAACCTTTTGCATTTTAGCGAGCACCGGGTTGACGACGTCATGGTGCCCCGCAGTGATATTGTCGCCATTGAGGAAAGCGCAGGCTTTGCCGATTGCATCGCGGCCTTTGCCGAACATGGGCACAGCCGCTTGCCCGTCTATCGCGACACGTTGGATAGCATCATCGGCATGATTCACATTAAGGATGTTTTCGCTGTCCTTGCGTCTGATGAACAGCCTCCCGAAAGCTTGGAAGCCTTCATCCGTCAGCCCCGCTTCGTTCCGCAGAATATGAGCGTATTGGCGTTGCTCGACGAAATGCGCCGGACGCGCACGCATTTGGCCATCGTGCTTGACGAATATTCCGGCACCGAAGGTCTGGTGACGATTGAAGACCTTGTTGAAGAAATCGTCGGTGAAATCGAAGATGAGCATGACGAAGAACCCGAAGCGATGTTCACGCAGTTAAGCCCCGTCATGTGGGAAGCCGATGCGCGCGCCGAGCTCGACGATCTGGCTGAAACCATTGACGCTAAATTGTCCGAAGTTGAAGAAGATGTCGACACGCTGGGCGGACTAGCGTTTGTTATTGCCGGGCAAGTTCCCGATGTCGGCCAAATGCTCACGCACGAAGCGAGCGGGTGGAAACTCGAAATATTGGAAGCGGACGAAAAACGGGTCACACGCATCCGATTGTTCGCGCCATCGCCCGACCCCGACGAAATAGGCGAATAAGGCCGTTACAGCTGCGCGGCGAGTTTCGCGGCGCGCATCCGCCAGGATTCGGCCAATGTTTCCAGCTGCGTTAGCGCCTGCAGCTGCGCGAGCGCATCGGCTTGCTTATGCCCACCGCCGATCAGCAGTTTGAATGTGCGGGCGACGGTCCAGTCGTGCCCCGCCTGCTCAACCTGTTCTATGCGGTCGCCCGGCGCGACTTCGCCTTCCTCAATAACGCGAAAATAGCCGCCGCAGCGGCCGGAGCTGATCACCACCCCGGATAGGCCATGCACGCCGAAATGATGGTCCAGCTTCCAACATGGCTGACGCCCCTGTGCAACCTCAACCAAGGCCTTTCCGATCCGAAGCCTGTCACCGATGCGCAATTTGTCCTCGGTCAGCCCCGATGCACTGATATTTTCACCAAAGGCACCAGCATAATCGAGTTTCGGACTCGTAAAGCCTTCCGCTGCGAAATGGGCAATCCATTTGGGATAATGTTCGGCGGGATAAAAATGCACCGCCTTATCAACGCCGCCATGCACCGTTGGATCCGCGACCTGATCGCCTTCAAACCCCATTTTGCCTAGCATCACGGGCCGGTCCACAGGCGCGCGCGCCATGGCGCTCATCGTGCCGTCAGCGCGGAAGGGTTTGGGGCCGCCAATCAGCAGCGTATCAACCTGGGTCAAAATCATCGCCACAACATATCCCACGAAATGCAGCATTCCCATTGGCATTTTGCTTTACCGCAGATAAAAGCCCAAAAATGCACACCAGCGACCTTCGCATTGCGCTTTTCAGCGGCAATTATAATTATGTACGCGATGGCGCCAATCAGGCGCTCAACCGGCTGGTGGGATATCTTTTAAGCCAAGGCGCGTCGGTGCGCGTTTATTCGCCCACTGTCGCCGAACCTGCCTTTGCGCCGACCGGAGACCTTGTGAGTGTTCCGTCGGTCGCATTTCCCATGAGACCCGAATACCGCATTCCGTTATTTTTATCCCGTGCTGTCCGTCGCGATCTTGCGGCGTTCAATCCGAACATCGTGCATATTTCCAGCCCCGACCGGGTATCCCGCAAGGCCGTAAAATGGGCACAAAAGCGTCATTTGCCCGTGCTTTGTTCCGTACACACACGGTTTGAGACCTATCTGCGTTATTATAACATGTCGTTCATGGAGCCGATCCTTGAGGCATGGATCCGCCGCCTGTATCGCAAATGCGACGCGTTGGTTGCACCGTCCGAAAGCTTCGCTCAGGTCTTGCGCCAACAGCGAATGAACTATGACATCGATATCTGGTCGCGTGGTGTCGACAGGGAGATATTTCATCCCGGCCGCCGTGACATGGAATGGCGGCGCGGACTTGGCATATCGGACGATATGCCTGTCATCGGGTTTCTCGGACGGCTGGTGATGGAAAAGGGTCTTGATGTCTTTTCCGACACCATTGACCAACTGAAACGACGCAACGTCCCGCATCAGGTTTTGGTGATAGGAGACGGCCCCGCACGTGCATGGTTTGAATCGCGGATACCAGATGCCAAATTTGCAGGTTTTCAGGTTGGCGCGGATCTCGGCCGGGCGGTCGCGAGCATGGATATGTTTTTCAACCCGTCGGTCACGGAAGCATTTGGCAACGTAACGCTTGAATCAATGGCCTGCGGGTTGCCCGTCGTCGCCGCAAAAGCAACCGGAAGCCAAAGCCTGGTCGAAGACAAAGTGTCGGGACGCCTTATAACGCCGGGCGCAATCAACCAGTTTGCCGACGCGTTGCAGGCCTATTGCGTGAATAAAGACCTGCGCGCCGAACATGGTAGCACCGGCGAACGCAGGTCACATGATTATAGCTGGGATGCGATCAACCAGACCGTTGCAGACACATATCTGCGCCTCATCCGTCAACGTGCCGCGCGTGATATTGCTGCGCGCTGACAGGCTGCATGTGTTAGGCAGGTTGCCCGGTACCGGAACCCAATAGGCATGAGCGACCTTTTTCACGACGAACCCGCACAAACAGAGACGCTGCCGAAAACAGCGCCACTGGCGGATAAGCTTCGTCCGGCGCAGCTGAGTGAGGTCATTGGTCAGGAGCATCTGACAGGACCAGAGGGCGCCATTGGCCGGATGGTGGCCGCGGGCAAATTGTCGTCCATGATCCTCTGGGGCCCGCCGGGCACCGGAAAGACGAGCATCGCGCGTTTGCTGGCCGATGCCGTCAACATGCATTACAAACCGATCTCTGCGGTCTTCTCCGGCGTCGCGGACCTCAAAAAGGCGTTTGCCGAAGCCGAGACGATGGCGCGGACGGGCAAGCAAACCTTATTGTTCGTGGACGAAATCCACCGTTTCAACCGCGCGCAGCAAGACGGATTTTTGCCCTTTGTCGAAAGCGGCTTGGTCACGCTCGTTGGCGCCACAACCGAAAATCCGTCGTTCGAACTGAACGCCGCTTTGCTGTCACGTTCGCAGGTCATGGTGCTCCACCGTCTTGATGACGCCGCGTTGGCAACATTACTCGCGCGCGCAGAAGAGATCATGGAGCGCCCCCTGCCCGTCACGGCCGATGCCAAATCCGCGTTGATATCGAGCGCGGACGGCGATGGTCGCTTCCTGCTTAATCAAGCCGAGACGCTGTTTTCCATCACAATCGAAAACCCGCTTGATCCAGCCGGAATGGCGGCGCTGCTGCAGCGGCGGATGCCCGTCTATGACAAGGACCGCGAAGGGCATTACAACCTGATATCCGCTCTGCACAAAAGCTTGCGCGGCTCTGATCCGCAGGCCGCGCTCTATTGGATGGCGCGGATGTTGGTGGCGGGCGAAGAGCCATTATATGTCCTGCGCCGCCTCGTCCGTTTCGCCAGCGAGGATATCGGCCTCGCCGACCCGCAAGCGCTTGTCCAATGCCTTGCCGCAAAGGACGCCTATGAATTTCTGGGCAGTCCCGAAGGGGAAGTCGCTATTGTTCAGGCGTGCCTGTACCTTGCCACCGCGCCAAAATCGAACGCGGCCTATAAAGCCCAAAAATCCGCGTGGAAGCTGGCTCGTGACACCGGATCGTTAATGCCGCCCGCGAACATATTGAACGCACCAACCAAGCTGATGAAAGACATCGGCTATGGCGCGGGATATGCATATGACCATGACAGCGCGGACGGATTTTCCGGCGCCAATTACTGGCCGGACCAAGTTCCGCCAACGCAGCTTTATCAACCCGTCGAACGTGGCTTTGAACGCAAGATCATAGAACGGCTGCAATATTGGGACCGTCTGCGCGCCCGCAAAGCCGATCCAGACGCGACATGATGTCCGCCCACCGCCAAAACGCCTGATGCGGCCCTTTACGCGTTTTGCCTGCGCCGATTGGTCCGGGGCGAAGGGCAGCCGCCATCCCGGCATCGCCCTTGCCGTCTGCGAAGCCGGCAATGAAGCGCCGCGCCTTGTTCCTGCCCCTTCTGGCATTTGGTCGCGTCAGGCCGTTGCCGATTGGCTGCTGGCGCAAGATGATGATTTACTGATTGGCTTCGACTTCAGCTTCGCGCCGCCCATGATTGCGCGCGGCGCCTATTTACCGGGCGATGCCTTGCCGACATCTGCGAAGCCTTTTTGGGCCTATGTTGACGACATCTGCGACGATCCCGATTTGGGCGCAGCTTCATTCTTGGAAAAACACCATCGCCGCCATTTTTACTTCGGCGCTGCCGATGGCGTAAAATCGACATTCTTACATTGGCGGCAATGCGAGTTGTTGAACAAGCACAGCAGCGGGAAGATCTCGACCGTCTTTGACGCGATCGGCGCGTCACAAGTCGCAAAGGCCAGCTTTGCGGGCATGCGCTTTCTAAACCATGTCCGCGACCATGTCGCCATATGGCCGTTTGATCCGCTACCCGAACGCGGGCCTGTGGTGGTGGAGATATATACAACCATCGCCGCCCGCGCCGCAGGCGTCGCCAAAGGCCGCAGCAAGATTCGCGACGCAAATGGCCTGGACAAGGCTTTGCAGGCCGTCGGGTCCCTGCCCCATACGCGGCTCGAACGCTATACCGACCATGCGACAGATGCCCTGCTAACCGCCGCATGGCTGCGCGCAACCGCGTCAAATCCACAATTTTGGACGCCAGCTGCATTAAATTGCGAAATAGCCGCAACTGAGGGCTGGACCTTTGGCATCATTTGAGGCAATGGGCGCCACAGAGTGCCGGCTTAGCTCAGTTGGTAGAGCACCTGATTTGTAATCAGGGGGTCACGAGTTCGAACCTTGTAGCCGGCACCATTTTTCCAATCATTTAGTTTGCATAATGCAATGTCTGTGTCTCGGCGGCGCGCCAATGGCGCATCAGAGTTGATTTCAGCCGCCGTGTTGCATGTCAGACTGTCTGATAGAAAAGTTCATCAATCCGGCAAGCCGCGTTGAACGCCAATCCAAGCGCGTTGCTTTTTGCAGCCGCCGAGTCGTGACATTGGTCAAGCGCGGCTATACGTCCGGGTAGAAAGATGCGGTGGGGTGCACTGCGACATTGCGGCCTGTCCGATAGGCGCGGGTCGGCAAGAAGAATGTGTGATCAGTAACATGATCCAAAGCTATGTCGGGCGGCTCCACGACATCCCAACCACTATGGTATATCGAATTGCTGCGTGCGCTATTAGCGTTTCCGAAGCATCCAGCCAAAGATATCATCCATACGCGCCGCCCACGCATTTTCCTCATGCGGCGTGCCGGGATACACAGTCGTTTGAAAATCGCGTCCCTTTTTCCATCCATTCGTGACCAAGGCCGCATCAAGATTTTCTTGATAGGGCTGGTAAAAGGCATCCAATGTTTCGGTGCCGTGATCGAACCAGATGCGTCGGCCATTTGGTTTACCGAGCTCTCGCTCCACAAATTTCCGCCATGCCGCAAAAATATCCTGCCGCTCTGCTTCTGACCAATTGGGATCGCTTAATGGCAAATGCGTCGACACCGCGCCCGCTGTTCCGAACACATCGGGATACTTACTGATGGCATATAGCGAGATGAGCCCGCCCATGCTTGAGCCAATTATGCTTGTGTGGCCACGATCTTTCTTCGTGCGGTACATATTGTCGATTTTTGGCTTCAATTCGCTGACGATGAAACGCAAATAGGCGTCGGCTATGACCGGTTTTCCATTGCCTTGCGCCTCCAATTTTGTTCGCGTCTCTGGCGCGACATAATGGAGCATTGGCGTTGGAAAATACTGCCGCCACCGATCAGCGCCGGGTTGGTCAATGCCGACAATGATAAACGGCGCGATTTTCCCCGAAGCAATAAGCCGCACAGCCGATATATCCGCAGCCCAAACTTTGTTGAAGTTTGACCGCTTCGGATCAAACAAATTTTGGCCGTCATGCATGTAGACCACAGCATAATGGCCTTTGCCCGAGTCATAGCCCGGTGGTAGCCAGACCACGACCTTCGGCGGAGCAATTTGTGTCGTGGCGACCGGCCCCAAGTCAACAAATTGCCCCCGATCCTGCGCCAGAAGCGGCCCCGCCGGACCAATTGGCAAGGCCGCCACAAGAATGGCGGCCGCTGCGAACACAGACCGGCGGGGGAACTTGATCATTTACCCTCGACCAAGCGGATGGCAAAGCCGCCGCCCGGTGCGATGCGCATGTCGAGACTGTCGGTGCTCCGCAACGTCCGGCTGTATATGGCAATGGAATGGCGCTTTTCCGTGCGATAATCTGCGTCATCGCCATCGCGATAAATCTCGGCGGTGTATTTTTTGCCGGGCGTCAGGAAATCAAGTTTGAAGCTGACGTTACGCGCTTCTTCATCACCCACTGCACCGATATACCAATTTTTACCGCCACGCTCCTTGCGCGCGATCGTTACAAAATCGCCGATCTCGCCATTGAGTACGCGGGTATCTTCCCAATCCGTGGGGACGTCGCGAATGAACTTAAAGGCTTCGGGATATTTGGCATAATTTTCGGGCGTGTCTGCGGCCATCTGCACCGGCGAATAGATGACGACATATAAAGCCAGTTGCTTTGCGATGGTCGACAAGATGTTGCTACCGCCCTCCCCCTGAAGGCTTAAGATACCGGGCGTAAAATCCATCGGCCCCTCTAACATCCGCGTAAACACGATATTGGCCTCATGCTCGGGCGGGTTTTTGCCGGGCCATGAATTATACTCCATGCCACGCATGCCCTCGCGCGCGACCCAGTTGGGATATGTACGGTGCAAGCCCGTGCCTTTGACAGGCTCGTGGCTGTCGATGCCGACCTTATACTTCGCAGCAGCTTCGAGCACACGCAGCTGGTGGTTCACCATCCATTGGCTTTGGTGCCATTCGCGATATTTTGTGCCGTCATCATCCTCACGCTCCATCTGCGCTGCATCGGTGACATAACCGGTTTTGACGACCATATAATTATTGTCGGCCGCAAATTTGAATGCTTTGTCAAACTGCTTTTCATAATGGCTGGCTGCACCACCGGTCTCATGGTGACCGATCAGACGCACGCCCTTTTTGCGGCCATATTCGACGAGCATTTTGACATCGAAATCCTCTGTCGGCTTTGCAAAATCCATGTCGTGGCCATTGCCGAACCAGTCGCCGTCCCAACCCACATTCCAGCCCTCGACCAATAGATGCGGGATTTTATTTGCAGAGGCGAAATCGATGTAGCGCTTTACGTTTTCGTTCGTCGCACCATGTTTTGGCCCACGTGCCCATGACCATTCGCCTTTGATCATATTCCACCACACGCCGGCAAATTTGCCCGGCTTGATATAGCTGACGTCACCCAATTTGTTTGGCTCATTCAGGTTCAGCATCAGGTGCGACTGGTAAATACCCGCAGCATCATCCGCGATAATCAGCGTACGCCAAGGCGTCTGCCACGCACCCTTTTTCTGTACCTTTGGTGCCCCTGCACCGGGATGGAGCGCAGCGCGCAACGTATTGCCTTCAGTCCGCGCAACGGCCATGCCCGAATAATCGACCAACGCGGCCTCATGCAGCGCCACATGGGTGCCGTCGGCGAGCTTCATCGTCACCGGCGTGTCCGCATTACTGACCGAAGACAGCGGCGTTTTATTGTAAAGATATTCCTCTCGATTCCATAGAAACGCGGGCTTCCACCACGCTGTGGCGTCGGTGGCAAAGGCAAATTCGGTCAGCTCATCGGCGATATTGGTTTGCGCCATGTTCGGCTGTTCAGGAAATTCGTAGCGAAACCCAACGCCATCGTTGAATATGCGGAATGTGACCGTGAAAATGCGCGCCAGCGCGGTCGTCTCTTTCAAATGTACTTTCAATTCGCGGTGCTGGTTGCGGATGGTGGACCATTCGCCCCATGGCTGTGTCCAACTTTCGTCAAAATCCTTAACCTCTTGCCCCGTTACCGACAGGCGGCGGTCGATTTTGGCGACATCGGTGAACAAAAAACCAAGCTTTGAGGGTGCAACGATTAATTTGCCATTGCGGCTGACACTATAAGCAGCGCGCCCGTCACCATCGATGTTCAATTCGACTTTGACGTTGCCATCCGGCGAGGTTGCGGTTGCAACAGGCTCGGCAAAGGCAGGCTGCGCAATCACGATCAGGCTGGCAACGGCAGCCGCAGCAAGCACTATTTTTTTAGGCATCCACTCTCTCCTTTAGGCAATGTCAGGCAATCCGTTTTGCAATTAGCCCACCATAGGCAGGCAAATCCCAACCTTCAGCGCCGTTGACACTCTCAATCACGCGCCAGCGATCAGGTTGCGCGGGCGCCCAATGCACAGCGCCATCCGAAAAATTATAGACACACAGCAGATGCTGGTTTGCACTGCTGCGTTCGAACACCAGCAGAGTGCTGCTCGCCTCTATTATCCGCAGCGCGCCAACCAGCAGCGCGTCATTGGCGCTGCGGAAGGCAATAAGACGGCGGGTCAGGTGTAACAGCGATGTGGGATCTGCCTCTTGCCGGTCCACCGCGCGCGCGGCATTGCAGTCGCCGATGGGCAGCCACGGCTCGGCGCTGCTAAAGCCGCCATGTTCGTCCTGCGCCAACCACGGCATCGGCGTGCGCGTGCCATCCCGGCTTAGCGTCAGTGGCCAATTGGCGATGGCTTCGGGGTCTTGCAATTTTTCAAAAGGAATATCGACTTGGGTCAGCCCCAATTCCTCGCCTTGCCACAATATGATATTGCCGCGTAGGGCCACGAAGAGCAGCATTACCATGCGGGCATAGGCATCACGCGCGACCGCTGGTGCCCAGCGGCTGATCCAGCGGGGTGCATCATGGTTGGACAGAGCCCAGCTAGGCCAGCCAATACCGGCTTCGTCAGGCCAATTTTCCAACGCCTGTTTGACCAGCGAAGGTGTCAAGCGATCAGCATAGAGAAAGTCAAAGCCGTAAGCGCTGTTGAAATGCGTTTCCCCGGCGGTGAAGGCTTTCATCTCGCCATCCGAATCTGGTCCGCCAACCTCTGCCACGGAGAAGCGGGCGTCATATTGGTCGGTCAAGGCGCGGAAACGTTCAATGAACAGCGGGATATCCGGATGGGACTGATTATGCAGTTTGATCTGAAAATCAAACGGGCGCGTGCGTAAGCCAACACCCGCAGGTGCAGGCGGATTATCGCGCAACAATGGATCGTGCATGGCAAAGTTGATGGCATCGACGCGGAAACCGTCAATGCCTCTATCGAGCCAAAACCGGGCCGCATCCAGCACCGCGTCCTGTACGGCCCGGTTGTGCATATTGAGCTGCGGCTGCTCCTTCAGGAAATTATGCATATAATATTGCTGCCGCCGCGCATCCCATGTCCATGCGGCACCATGAAACACCGACGCCCAATTATTGGGGGGTGATCCATCGGCCTTGGGATCGGCCCAAACATACCAATCGGCCTTGGCATTATCGCGGCTTGCCCTGCTTTCAGCGAACCATGCATGTTGGTCTGATGTATGGGAAAATACCAAATCGGCCATCACGCGAAGACCGCGCAGATGCGCTTGGGCGATCAGCGTATCGCAATCTGCCAACGTTCCGAATATCGGATCGACATCGCAATAATCGGCCACGTCATAGCCGAAATCTTTCATTGGCGACGTGAAGAATGGCGATATCCACAGCGCATCGACCCCCAGCGACGCGATATAGTCCAACTTTGAAGTGATACCGGCTAAATCGCCAACGCCATCACCATTGGAATCACAAAAGCTGCGCGGGTATACCTGATAAATGGTCGCCCCGCGCCACCATTCGTGGCCGGTTTCGACGTCGGGAAGAGGAAGCGTATATTTGGTCATTTCACCGAGCAGATCGCATAATCAAGCGGTTTTAGAGTGAAGGCGGCGCTACCCGGCGCACGGGGCGTGGCGGGGCATTCGCCATCAAGCGCGGTCAAACTGCGGCTCGCCGGATTAAGTTCAACATGCGCAGTCAGTGGCGCGGTTGATGTGTTCATGACCACCAGTATTTCGGCGCCGCTTGCGGCATCAATCCGCGAAAAAGCGAATAGGCCGGGTGTGTCAGCATAGTTGCGCACAACGGTTGTGCCCCGCCGAAGCGCCACATTATCAGTCCGCAATTTCGCAAGCTTAGAGAATAATCCGTATAATGGATGCGCTGTGTCAAAATTGCTTTGCGCTGTCGTCGCTTTGGTGCCGAGCAGTGTGTTGTCATTATAGATAGCGACTTTGGACGGGAACATGTCTTCGCGCGCATCCTGATCCCAGCCATCGCCGGTAAAGCCTTGTTCGTCACCGGAATAAATGGTGGGTACACCGCGCATTGTCAGTAACAAGACATGGCCCAAGCGCACGCGGGCGAGCACTTCATCATCGCTGGCATTGGGAAGAAGTTTGCGGACATAATAAGCAAAGCGGCCATTATCATGGTTGGAAATGAAAGTAGGCTGTATCCGCGCCTTGTCGGCACCGCCTTTGTATAGCGGATCTTGAAACAACAATTCCCACAACTTGTTGGTGCCGTCCTTGCCGCCCAGCGCATCAACCGCAGCTTGCCTAAAGGCAAAATCGATGACAGCCGGAAAGCCATCAACAAGGGTGTGCACGGCGAGTTTTCCGGGTTCCAGGCCAATGCCGCCAATCTCACCAAAGATGTGGAAATTGGGAATGCCCTTTGCTTTTGCGCGCTCCAATATGGCTGGCACAAAGGCTTGCCAAAATTCAGGGTTCACATGGCGCGCAGTGTCAACACGGAATCCATCCACGCCAAAACGGTCGATCCAATCGCCGTAAATATCGATCATTCCCTGCACCACATAGGGATGCTCGGTCATCAGGTCGTCTAATCCGACAAAGTCGCCCATTGTCGCAGACTCGTTCCAGAATGTCGTGTTGCCGCGATTATGGTAATAACGCGGATCATTCAGCCATGCAGGAACTTTGACATTCTCCTCGCCCTTAGGGACGAAGACATTATACGCATAGTTCATGTCCGTCAGCTTGGCGAAATTCTCCGCCGTCATCACCTGATCACCAGCAAAGCCTTCGTTGATCGGCGCGCCGTCGGCTGCCCGGCGACTGTAGGGAAAGTCCGCGCGGCTTTTGTACACCCAATTGCTGGCATCGCCATCGGTATAACGGATGACATCGGCCGTATGGTTGACGATGATATCCATATAGACTTTGATCCCGCGCGCATGCGCCGCATCGACAAAGGTTTTAAACTCTGCATTGGTGCCAAAATGGGGGTCCACAGACGTAAAGTCCGTGACCCAATAGCCGTGATAGCCTGCGCTTTCGTCACCCTTCGGCCCCTGCACCGGCTTGTTCTTGAAAATTGGTGCGAGCCATATCGCGGTAATTCCCAAGCCTTGGATATAATCCAACCGCTGCGTCAAACCTTTCAGGTCGCCACCGTGGAAAAACCCTTTGTGCGTCGGATCAAAACCGTGGGTCAGCCGGTCGCCCTTGATTCCGCCCATATCATTTTTGATGTCGCCATTTTCAAACCGGTCGGGAAGGACGAAATAAATGACTTCATCCTCCGGAAGCCGGTCACGATGATTAGCCGCCGAAATCGGAGCGGTCGCACACGCGGTTAACAACAGCGGCAAGATGAATTTCTTAAGCATTATGAAGCTCCTGCAGCGCAATAACGCGTAATAAAGTCACTATGAGACGGAAGATGCGGCACCGGGGTCGAGACGATGGTGCGGATATCCCGCAAAAAGCCCGCTAACTCGTCTTGGGTCAGCACATCTGCCAAAGGATGATAGGTTTCAGGAATGATATTTTGACCGACGAGAACCTGAAACCAGCCCACCTCTGCAAACAGTTCTTCCTGTTCCCGGAATATGCGGCCGGTTGCTTTGAACAATTCAATTTTTGCACTCAGGCTGTCGGGCAAATCCATTTCACGCAGATAACGCCAAAAAGGCTCATCCCGCTGATTTGCCGTATAATGGAGAATGATAAAATCCCGGATCCGTTCATAATCATATCCGATGCGGCGATTATATGTATCAATGTTGACCTGCGCAAACCCGCGATCTGGAAAATGAGAGATGAGGCGGGCTATTCCATTTTGAACAAGATGTATGCTGGTTGATTCCAACGGCTCAATAAATCCCGATGCCAAACCAAGCGCGACAACATTCCGGTGCCAAGCCTTTTCGCGCATGCCCGTTTTGAACCGGATTGAACGCGGCTCGGCAAGCGGCGCGCCTTCAACATTATCCAGCAAAATCTGTCGCGCCTCATCCTCGCTCATATATGCGCTCGAAAAAACGCAGCCATTCCCAGTGCGATGCTGCAATGGGATGCGCCACTGCCAGCCGGCACGATGTGCGATGGACTGCGTAAAAGGCCTAGGCGGACCCGAATTGGCCGTAGGAACGGCAATCGCATGATCGCACGGCAACCAATGCGACCAATCGACATATCCGACATCCAGCGTCTGTTCCATAAGCATAGCCCGAAAACCCGAACAGTCGATAAACAACTCTCCTTCGATCTCTTCTCCAGACTCCAATATAAATGAACGGACAAATCCGCTTTCTGCATCCTGGTTAACTTTGATGATGCGTCCTTCTGTACGAATTACGCCATTTTTTTCTGAAATTTCTCTAAGGAACCTAGCATATAGAGAGGCGTCAAAATGAAATGCGTATCCAATTCCTTCTAATTCGGAATTCGGAATGCGCTGCAATCGGGCAAATTTTCCAGCCCGCGCTACATTTTCGTTGAATGAATATTTTCCAAGGTTTTCAGCGATCCCTTCTTTACGACCGCGCAGCCAGTATTGCCAAAATTCAATCAGATCAAGGCTTTGCCCAATCTGCCCAAAAGTATGCATATAGCTTTCGCCAATGCTGCCCCAGTTCAGAAATTCGATACCGAGCTTAAAACTGCCTTGCGAAGCCCGCAAAAATGCGTCTTCGTCAATGCCAACCAAACCATTGAAAAGGCGCAGCGCAGGTATCGTTGCCTCGCCAACACCAACTGTACCAATTTGCTCGCTTTCGACCAGTCGTATCCTTAACTGATCTCCCATGGTTGCAGACAATGCAGCAGCGGCCATCCAGCCCGCTGTGCCGCCGCCGACAATTACAACATCACGAATGCGGCTATCGCTCACATCCCCGCTCCTTCACGTCGCTCCAGCGAACAACACATCGCTTGTTGCAAAATAAATGTGGGCCCGGTGCAAGTGACCGGACCCACTCAAGCCATTAGAACTTATATGTGATGCCAGCCATGAAATTGCGGCCATAGTTCTGATAGTCGCGTACTTGGCGAACATCGTCATTATAGTAAGTGACAAATGGTTCATTGGTCAGGTTGCTAGCCTGGAGCAGAATGCCAAGACCTTCAAGCGACCCGCTTTGGAAGGTGTAACCAATCTGTCCGTCGACAACAAACTCCGACCGTGCTTTGATCAAATCACGCCGCAGACTAAGTCCAGACACTTCAGCCAGGAAGCTTGAGCGATAGCGACCCGAAGCACGCAACTGGAACCCTGACTTTTCATAATATGCAGAGCCGTTCAGTACCCATCGCGAAAGACCGGGCATTGCGATCGGATCCGCCCCGCCTTCGCGAACCTTGCTTTTGGTATAGGAACCGCTGCCCAAAATGCCAAAGCCATCGAGAGCCGACGTCAGAGCATTGAAAGGCAAGGAGAATGAGCCTTCAACGCCATATACTTTACCGCCCTTTCCATTTTGCCATTGCGATACAATGCCTTGGTTGAAAGTCGGTACGACATTGCCCGGTGTGGCATAGCCGGTGAAATCAAACACCGAATCCTGACGGTAGATCCAATTGTCGATCTTCTTGTGGAATCCACCCAAAGACACATACGCCCCTGCACCGAGATATTTCTCGACCGCAACATCAAACGTCGTCGCCAACAGCGGACGCAGCTTTGCGTTGCCCGCAGTACCCGACCATGGCGAACGGGTAATGCTCGCGCCCGGAACGTTATTTGCCACGTTAAAGCCATAACCGTTACCAGGGTTCAGCTGATCCATGCGTGCACGCGCGAGCATCTTTGCCGCGCCGAAACGCAGAAACGTATCTTCGGAAAATTCCCATGTCGCGTTCAGGCTTGGCAAGGCATTTGTATAGCTATCGCCGTCGCTGATAGGTCTGGAAACCACGCCTGTGCCAGGATTATAGGCGGCATAGCCTTCACCATTTTGATCGGTTTGTACGATTTGCAAACCGACATTGCCTTTCAGTGCATCGGAACGGAAGCTCGCCTGCACATAACCCGTCAGCACTTGTTCGGTGACGGCGTAGCTATTGGTCAGTCGGCTACGTTCCCAACGTCCTTCACTGGTCAGGTTATAATTGCCGTCATTATAGTAACGCCAGGAATCGAAAGACACCATCCCGGGGATACCAATGAAGTCGAGCGATACGGGATCGAACAAATAGCTCGATGGAACAACCGTGTTGGCCGGATGCGCTTTGCTGGTCAGAACAAAACCTTCGTCAATCAACTGCTTGCGACGGTCCGAATAATTTGCCCCGAACTCGATCTTTTCGACAAAACCATCGAGTGACTTGGTGGCCTGCAGACGTATCGAAGACAGGCGGTCCTGAATACGCGGACGGTTAACAAAGCCATCCTGACAATTGGGCAATGCGCCGCCACAGCTGTTCCAGCCCTGCGGGTCGGTGATGACAAACAATGCAGGATTGGCGTAGTTAATCGTTGGCGTAAAGGTTGCAACGCCGCCATTTGCAGGCAACGTAAAGCGAAGATTATCGGTCGCTCCTACACCGCCGCCACGGCCTGTACCAAGATAGATTTCAAGATTTTCTTCGGTCTTCTTCAGTTTCGAATGACTGATGTCTGCTTCAACTTCGAAGGTGTCGGTAACTTGGAATTCGGTATTGAAACCAACTGCTTTAATATCCGAATCACGGTGCACAACATCGTTGCGCATTACCGCTTCTACGCCGTTAAACTGCCCCGAAGTAACCAGTCCGCCAGATGATGTGCTGCCGGATTGCAATTGCGCCGCAGACCATTGCAAGGGAAGTTCGATACCACGCAGGCGCTGATCATCTTTGAATTTCGACCAATAGCCGTCAAGCGTCATATGCACTGTATCACTGGGCATATACTCCAGAACACCCATAAGCCCGTCGCGCTGCAACTTGTTCGACTTTACATAAGGTTTTGCACCGCCAATGACTTTGGTTGTGCTATTCAGATCCGGATAACCCCATGAATTCCAGCGCTCTTCCGCTGTGGGCGACTGCATACGCGCATAGCCAACGGCCCAGCCCAACGTTCCATCTGCATTCTGATCAACGTAGAAAATATTGCCGCGATAGCCCTTGTCAGAGATATCCGGATTCAATTTGCCCAGATCATTCATTTCACCACGAAGGCCAAGCGCGATGTGGCGCTTTCCATATGCGAGCGGACGAATCGTCTTCATGTCGATCGTGCCGCCAAGCGCCTGGCCAATCAGCTTGGCATCTGGCGTTTTGTACACAACTTCACCGTTCAGCAGCTCTGTTGGATATTGATCAAGCTCAACGCCGCGATTGTTGTTGGTGCTGACCTGTTCACGGCCGTTTAGCAACGTCGTTGTGAAATCCGGAGCAAGGCCGCGGATTGAAACCACATTGGCACGACCATCCAGACGCTGCGTTGCCAGGCCAGGTAGACGCGAAAGCGACTCCGCGATGGAGAGATCTGGAAGCTTACCAAGATCCTCTGGGCTGATAACCTCTACAATTGACGTATTTTCTTTTTTCTGGGCAACCGAATTATCCAGCGAAGCCCGGATACCGGTAACAACAATCGCGTCCGCCGCTGCACCGTCCTCAGCCGCCGGATCAGCATCCTGCGCAGAGGCGGGTGCTGCGATAACAAGCGCAACGCCAAGCGCAAGAGCGCTCACCGATGCACGGGATATAAGTGTAGTATTAGTAACCTTCATGACATGCTCCCCAGTCATAATATCGGGACGTTGCCCGGACCACGTTTATACGCGCTTTACGAACGGCCCCCGGTAAAGGAGGCAATTTCCACTCAGGTGCATAACCATTTGTGCAGGCCGCTGACAGAAACCCACATACGTATTCAGGCATTCATGACTGCTTGTTGCAGGAAAGTTATACTAGGCTTAAGATTGGAGATTGGAGAGGAGGCCAAATGTCGCGAAAGCCGACATCATTCGACATTGCCCAACTGGCAGGTGTGTCGCAGCCAACAGTGTCGCGCGCACTGAGCGGCAGTTCGACCGTTTCAGAAAAGACGCGCAAGCGCATCGAGGCGATTGCACAGCAGCTGAATTACACCGTCGACAAAAATGCATCGTCGCTTCGCAAACGCGAAACCAACACATTGGCTTTGCTGTTTTACGAAGATCCGACACCGGACGAATCCGGCATCAACCCGTTTTTCCTCTCTATGCTTGGCTCCGTTGTCCGCACCTGTGCGCTACGTCATTATGATTTGCTAATCTCGATGCAGCACATGGCGTCAAACTGGCATGTCGAGTTTGAAGAAAGCCGCAAGGCTGATGGCATTATCCTGTTAGGCCATGGCGACTTTGAACCTTATCGGGCAAAGCTCGACCAGTTGATGGAACAAGGCACGCACTTTGTCCGCTGGGGCCATGTTAACGAACGCAGTCTGGGCACGGTGATTGGCTGCGACAATTTTCGCGGTGGATATGATGCCACGCAACATTTGATTGCCCACGGGCGACGGCGCATAGCTTTTTTGGGCCACGCCAACGAACATTATCCTGAATTTTTTGATCGTTATCGCGGCCATATTGAGGCGCAGCGCAGCGCAGGCATTAAAGTAGTTGCAGCACGGCAGGTCGATGCGATTATCACCGAACAGGCCGGCTATGATGCGTTCAACGCCCTGATGGCTGCCGGTGTGAAGTTCGATGCTATTTTTGCCGCCAGTGACATGATCGCCATTGGCGCGATGCGCGCTGTGGCCGAACATGGGCTGGATGTGCCCAATGATATCGCTATTGTCGGTTTTGACGACCTGCCCGCAGCCAGCATGACGCGACCTCCGTTAACGACAGTGCAGCAGGATTTTAGGCGCGCGGGCGAAATGCTGGTTGATGCCTTGATCCGCCAAATACGAAATGAAGATGCAAATACAGCCGCATTACCGGCCAAGCTGATCGTGCGGAAAAGTTGCGGGGCGCATTGAAAATAACCTATTTCACATTCGTATTCATGGCCGCACTGATTGCCCACGCGGTGCTTCTCTGCCACTCTTCCCCAAAATGCGTCTGGGGGAGAGACATTCATGGGCAAACCGCGTCAGAGTTTCGGCAGCCTGATTAATATCAGCTTCGGTTTTCTCGGCATCCAAATGGGTTTCGCGCTGCAGAACGGCAACATGTCACGCATTTTCCAGGCGCTGGGTGCCAGCCTTGATGATCTGCCCGCTTTGTGGGTTGCAGCGCCGCTGACCGGCTTATTGGTACAGCCGTTGATCGGACATTTTAGCGACCGGACATGGTTTGGGCGCTTTGGGCGCCGCCGTCCCTATTTCCTCGCCGGAGCGTTGCTGGCCGCATCATCGCTGTTCATAATGCCGATGGCGCATGTGCTGTTATTTGCTGCAATCATGCTATGGGTATTGGACGCATCGATCAACATTTCGATGGAACCATTCCGCGCGTTCGTCGGCGATATGCTCAACAAGGATCAACATACCAGCGGCTACGCTGTGCAAACTGCGCTGATTGGCGTAGGCGCGGTTGCCGGGTCGTTACTGCCCGATTTGTTCAATCATCTAAACGTGTCGAACACCGCGCCTGCAGGTACAATCCCCGATACGGTGCGCTATAGCTTTTGGGTTGGTGGTGCTGCCATGTTGCTCTCCGTGAGCTGGACCGTTTTCACCACCAAAGAATATAGCCCCGCAGAAATGGCCGCATTTGACGGTGAGACCGATCACAAGAACACGAACACATTACCTGCGTTGGCAGCCCGCGGCAGCGGACCGTCGTTGATTTGGATAGTAGCCGGCATCATCACGGCCGCATTGGTCGCACCGCTTGGACTTGAAAAAGAAGTCTATCTGCTCGGCGCACTTTTGGCGGGCTATGGCATCGCTAGCCTGATCGCTATCACACTTGCTAAATCGGGACGTGAGGACAATATCCTGTCGCATATCGTGGGTGATTTTTCCGGCATGCCCACCATCATGAAGCGGCTAGCCTTGGCACAGTTTTTCAGCTGGTCTACGCTTTTCATCATGTGGATCTATACGACACCTGTCGTCACCCAATATGCCTATAACACCACAGATGTTGCGAGTGTCGCTTATGGGCATGGCGCGAATTGGGTTGGGCGGCTGTTCGCAATTCAAAATGGCGTCGCCGCAATCGGCGCGCTGCTGATTTTGCCTTCATTGGCGGCACGGATCGGCAAAGTGAAAACGCACATGGTCTGTCTGCTTATGGGATCCGCAGGCTTTGTGAGCTTCCTGTTCATCCGCGATCCCAATCTGCTGATCCTCTCGGAAATCGGTATCGGTATCGCTTGGGCGTCGATCCTCGCCATGCCTTATGCCATATTGGCTTCAGCACTGCCCCAGCAAAAGCTCGGAATTTATATGGGGCTGTTCAATGTCTTCATCGTGGTGCCGCAATTGCTGGTCGCAACCGTTATGGGCAGCATTTTGAAAGCCTTTTTCCCAACACAGCCGATCTGGACCATGGCATTTGCAGCTATGATGATGGCACTTGCGGCGATTGCCATGCAGAGAGTCGAAGAGCCAAAGCATCTATCCCATTGAAATTGTGCTGTCATGCTGCGCCGTGCTTACCGGCATCGCTGTGCGGCACGAGTACGATCAGACAGTGCCGCGCCCGCATGACCCGAACAGGATACGCATTCAGGCGCGCTTTTGGTCGCTGGCCGAAATTGGGCTGATTAGGATGGTCAGAAGGCGCATCTGTGGTCGCTAACACGGATCCCGTCTGCGTCACATAATGGCGCTTGCGCGCCTCTCCCGTCGATCAACACGCTCCGTAACGAGAAAGGCGATGTCTTGCGCTCTTTAAACGTGCTGCATAATTGCAATCGATTGCAATTATATGTTGCAATGCCCCCCCTCATTTCCTAGGAAAATGGCAATTAACCTTCAGAATCGGGAAATTCGCACCTTGACCTCAGCATGGACGCACAAGCACGTGTCGCGTATCGCAGAGCAAAGCTTTGATACTGTCGATGTGATAAATGGGCATGATGCTACCCCGCTTTTGCCGGGGATTGTACTGTGGGATATGTGGCCCATCCAATCCCCAGACGGCAGCATTGCCGATATTGCTGGCGGCGCTATGTGGATGGCCCTTGCTGCGCCAGACCGTTCAGACCCCGCGTTACGCCATTTTGAAGCGCGCATCAGGCTGTTGCACCTAAAAGAAGGGCAATGGCGTGACTTGGGGTGGGCGCTGCCGGACACAGATTATGCATTCGAAAGGGAATGGGCGGGTACGGCCTTGCTCAAAAATGGAACTGTCTCATTATTCTTCACCGCAGCAGGCGTTGCCGGCAATCCAGGCGGCTATCAGCAGCGCCTTTTTGAAACCCACGGAACTTTGCAGGCCGATGGCCAGATTAGCAATTGGTCCCCCCTTCAGGAATCGGTGGCCAACAACGGACTGCATTATCATATCGCCGATCAGCAAGAGGGTGAGCCCGGCAAGATTAAGGCTTTTCGTGACCCCGCCTATTTCTGCGACCCTGCAGATGGGCAGGAATATCTGCTGTTTACAGGATCATTGGCAGGCCCTTCGTCCGAATATAACGGCGCGATCGGCATCGCCCGCCGATCTGATCATGGCGGCTGGGAACTTTTGCCGCCCCTATTGCATGCAGATGGCGTCAATAATGAGTTGGAACGCGCCCATATGCTCTCGAAAGATGGCCTATATTATATTTTCTGGGTTACCCAGGCGGGCACATTCAATCCCGAAGGACCAATTGGCCCTACAGGGCTGTACGGCATGGTCTCCGACAGTCTTTTTGGCGAATATGAACCGCTGAATGGCAGCGGCCTGGTCTTGGCCAATCCGCCCGAAGAACCCATGCAAAGCTATAGCTGGCATGTCACGGCAGAGCTTTTGGTTAGCAGCTTTGTCGATCATTGGGGACTGAAAGGTCGTAGCCTCGCAAACAACCCGCAGCTGGCGGCCGAGAGTTTCGGTGGAACGCCTGCCCCGTTCGTAACACTCATGCTCGATGGCAATCGCGCCGGTCTGCGCCGCGAATTGGCCCATGTTGGTTGATGGGCGGCGGATGTTAGGGGCGATCGAAGCCGGTGGAACCAAATTCGTTGCCGCGATTGGCCGTGGGCATGATGATATTGTGGCACATGTGCAAATACCGACCACGACCCCTGACGAAACGCTTCAGCGCACAATTGACTGGTTTCGTGCCAATGGTGACATCGCAGGTCTTGGCCTTGCGTCCTTTGGACCGGTCGATCTCGATCCCGCGTCGCCAGAATGGGGATATATCACCAACACCCCTAAAGCAGGTTGGGGACAGACCAGCATTGCCGCGCGTCTCGGCAATGCCTTGGGCTGCCCTGTGGGCCTTGATACCGATGTGAATGCCGCGGCTATCGGAGAGCATCTTTACGGTGCAGCACAAGGCTGCGACGTTGCCATTTACGTCACAATAGGAACAGGCATTGGCGGCGGCGCGGTGATTAACGGCAATACGGTAAAGGGCAGCCGCCATCCGGAAATGGGGCATATCTTGCCGCGTCGCCACCCGCAGGACAGTGATTTTGCCGGCATCTGCCCAGCCCATGGGGATTGCTTAGAGGGGCTGGCGTCCGGCCCTGCGATTAAGGCCCGCTGGGGCGCTTCGCTCTCCGAATTGGCGCCTGACCATGTCGCCCATGACATCATTGCCGATTATCTCGCGCAACTTTGTCAGACCCAAATTGCGCTTTATTCTCCGCAGCGCATTATTTTGGGTGGCGGGGTGATGCAAACCGCGGGGCTTCTCGATAAGATAAGAGAACAGGCCCAAAAGCGTGTGGGCAGCTATTTCGGCGTGGATGCTGGCGCGATCATCACGCCGCCGGGCCTTGGCACACGCTCCGGCATTGCGGGTGCCTTTGAACTCGCAAAAAGGGCTGTGAATGGCAAAAAATGATGCAGGCAGTGCCGTAGCAATCGTCATTGTCGGTGGCGGCACCGCCGGTTGGTTGACGGCGGCATTTTTGCAAAACCAGCTGCCGCACACATTGAACCGGCCCGTTGAGATCACAGTTATAGAGGCCGAAGATATTCCAACCGTCGGCGTCGGCGAAGCCACCATTCCGTCGATCCGCCAAACGCTGGCCGCATGCGGCATTGAAGAACATATCTTCCTCAAAACCTGCGGCGCGACATTCAAACATGGCATTGAATTCATCAATTGGCGCGACGACCCCCAATTGTGCGGTAACAATAGCTATTTCCACCCCTTTGGCGACCAAATCATGGTCGCGGGCAAGGATGCGACGTGGCAATGGCTGCAACTGCCCTTGGAACAACGCGCGCCTTATGCCGAACAATTTTCCGTGCAGGCCGAAATCGCACGGCGCGGTCAGGCGCCGAAGAATTTCAGCGACAAGCCTTATGATGGCGCGCTGGCTTACGCTTATCATCTCGATGCTGGCAAGTTGGCGACATATCTAAAGACACATAGCAAGGCGCGCGGTGTTTGCCACAAAGTTCAAAAAGTCATCCAAATTGATCGGGATTTTGACGACATAAGCGCATTGCACCTCGACAATAAGGAGCGGATCGAAGCCGACCTGTTCATCGATTGCACCGGCTTTGCGGCACGGTTGATCAATTCAGACCAACAGAACATATTCAACAGCCTTTCCGACACCTTGTTTGTGGACCGCGCCATTGTGACGCGGGTGCCGAATGATAGCCTTTCCGACGTCATCGGTTACACAAAGTCTACGGCGCAAAGCGCAGGTTGGATCTGGGACATCGCGCTTCAGGATCGCCGCGGCGTGGGCCATGTCTACAGCTCGCGTTATATTGATGATGATACTGCAAAGGCCGAGCTCGCCGCCTATGTGCAGCAACCGGTTGATATGCTGGAATCACGGCGGCTGGACATGCGGATCGGCTATCATGACCAACAATGGCGCGGAAATAGCGTTGCCATCGGGCTGTCGAGCGGCTTTTTGGAACCGCTGGAATCGACCGGAATTTACCTTATTGAAATGGCCAATTGGGCCATGCTCGAATTTGTGCCCCGTTATCTGGGCGGATCACAGCCCCAATCCAGCTACAACCGGATCCTGCACAATCATTACAACAACATCGCTGACTTCCTGAAGATGCATTACTGTCTGTCAAATCGCCGGGACACGGCCTTTTGGCGCGATAATTGCGATCCTAAGACCATCCCACCATCGCTTCAGGCCAATCTGGCGACTTGGAAAACAGCGGTCCCCAGCATCTATGATTTTCACAGCACGACCCAGTGCTTTTCCGCCACGAATTACAAATTCGTTCTCTATGGTATGGGATGGGGCAAAGCAGCGATACCGGCGTCAGAACCCAGCGCGCCAATACAGGCCATGATGGGCGAACTTGCCCAACGGCGGAGCAAGCTGCGTGATTTTGTGCTGCGCGATACAGTGGCCAACAGCAGCTATTTTGAAGCGCTACAAAAGCTTTAGTCGCTTACCCACTGCGGGGCCCGCGACATAACGCACGCGCGCAAACAAAAACGGCGCCCGCACAAAGCAGGCGCCGTTTCTCGTGTCTTCTTAATTAGAATTTGAAGCGGACATTTGCGGCCATGGTGCGCCCCTGAATGGAACGACCGATGGTGACCGTGTTCGGCGCGCCCGCGAAGAGCGATTCACGTCCGTCATTCGCAGATTCCGTGATACCCGCTTTGTCGAACAGGTTGTTCACGTTGAGCGAGAATTCCAGATTATCGGTCAGGTTCACCGCACCTGTCAGATGCACAACCGAATATCCCTTTTGGGTCAGCGTGTTCGCATCATTGGCAAAGCTGTCGCCTGTACCAATCCAGCTTGCCGACAGGCGAACCTGATCCAAATTCACACTTGGCGTTACGGCCCAGATCAAGCGGGCCTGACGCTGCGGCTTATTCCCAATGAGTGCGCTGTTCGCCACACCTGCAGAATTGCGGGCGTCGCTGATTTCAGCGTCGGTATAGGTCGCTGTCGCGTACAGATCGAAGATTCCGTTTTTATAATAGCCCTCCAGCTCAAGGCCCTTGGCTTCATATTTACGGATCTGACCGGTTGGCGGCGTAATCGTGATATTCGATTCCTCTGTCGTCGACAGGAACAATGTCCCGTAAACATCGAGCTTGCCGTTCCCCAATTCGAGATCTTGCGCCTTAAAGCCGATTTCATACTGGTCGACCTTATCTACATACGCGCCTTCTGCGCCAGCCAATAAGGCACCGCTTCCATCACGCACACCAAAATCCAAGGCGCGATCAAAGTTGAAGGATGCACCGCTGGATGCCCGGCCAAAGATCGAGAAGGTGTCGCCAAGCAGATAATTGGCACCCAACGACCATGCAAGGTTGTTCGCGGTGAAATCAGCGCGCGCATCGGCTACGCCGGTGTTCAGCGAAACCGTGGCTTCTGATCCTGTGATCCGTCCATCGCCATTGACGTCAAACGGTGCACCTGCGCCGGCTGTCCTGATGCCATTCTGGCGCATATTGTCATAACGAACGCTGGCATCGACGCTCAGATCGCCCGTTTTCACGGCCAACGCCGCAAAAGGCGAGCTTACTTGCGCCTCAAGATCATAATTACGGTTCGAACCGTCCCAACCAAAGGCCTGGTTAACGCCGGCAATGCCATTGACCGATCCAGGAACATTGATCAACGCAGCATTATTTTCGGTCGTCGTAACAAGCCGCGTCCAATGCCAATCCTGTTTGAAATTTTGGTGCATGAAGAAATGCCCAACAGCGACATCAACGGTCGAACCGCCCATTTCAAAGGTCTTCGACAGACGGGCGTCATTTGCAAAGTTGCTTAGATCGTCGAGATTGACGTCAAAGACTGCCACTTCCGTTGCAAAGCCGTTGGGCAGGTTTGACGATGTCACAGCCGTGCCTGCGCGTGGTCCGTTGAAATAGGTCGCACCCGCGAGCGAAGCCGCGTTCAAAGCGCCATAGCTAAAGAAGCCCAGAAACTGACCCGAGATATCCTGATAGCGCGACTTGGTCGACAATTCGATACCGCCACCAAGATCAAAATTGGTTTCAAGACCAATGGACTTTACTTTATGATGCAGACCGTCGGCGGTATCATAAGGCTCCAACTGGTTGCGTCCGTTTACGGCCAGACCATTGCGGGTCAGATTGCTGTAAAGGCTATGGTTGGCCGCGCTGAAATTGCCGAGGCTGGAGCCAACGACGCCGCTGGTCGCATTCCCGGTGCGCGAAACGAGCTGCGGGAAATAAGCCTGCTCTTTCTTGTCGATGACTTTACCCGTCAACCGGACATAGCCAGCGTCAAATTCTTTGGTCACGCTCAAGCGAATTTGGCCACCCGAAACAGGATCATATCCGGAGTTGCGATAGTCACCACCCTGTTGGAAGTGACCGCCGACGTGGAAATACAGATCGTCTGCGATATTCGCCCCATATTCGGCGTCAACACGATAATCGGTGTGATCGAGGCCAATGCCGAAGCCAAGCGAGCCGCCGCCATCTTTGCCGGTCTTGCCGATCAGGTTGATGATACCGCCTGGGCCGTTGGTGGTGAGTGTCGAGGCCGTGCCGCCACGAACCGATTCCACGCGCGCCAAGGTCGTGTCTGATTTATAGAAACCATCGGCTGGCGCAAAAAGATGATCGCCAAACAAAAGAATTGGCAGGCCGTCTTCTTGAAGCGACAGGAATTTCGCGCCGCCGGTTGAGATCGGAATACCGCGCACGTTGATGTTGGAGTTACCACCACCCGATGAGCTCTCTGAACGAATACCTGGCAGCTGACGGAAAACTTCTGCAAGGTTGGTCGGATTGCTGTCTGCGATGGTATCCGCGCTCAAGGATGATACGGAAATCGAGGTGTCGATTTTGTTTTGGCCCGCGGACGAAATCACGCCGGTGACAACAATGGCATCATTTTCTGCCGCCGCTTCCTCGGGTTGCGCGGTTTGTGCATAGGCACTCGCGCTAAAAAAGGCTGTGGTAGCCACTGTTGTCATCAAGACGCGATGGATCAACTTCATCTAAGATATCCTCCCAATTTCGCCGTTCGTTTTGGCACAATTATTGACTTTGTTCCTCATGGATATGCCTAAAAACAAACGATTGCAATATAAAAATACAACCGATTGCAAAGACTGCTAAAATGTGAATTTGTGTAAAAATATCCCATATATTTCAGAATTTTATGTGATCTTTTACGGAGAAGAAAAATCGCGTCCCAGCCCTGTCGCTGGATCCCGGTGGTTTTGAAATTAACCGCCGACTGTGCTTCCGCGAATCACAAGCGTTGTGGGCGTCAAGGTTGCGCGGACAGGATTGCCCGCAATCTTATCGACAAGCGTATTGACCAAAATTTCGCCGCCCAATTTGATGTTCTGATCAATGGTGGTCAGGCCGGGAGAAATCATGGCCGCTTGCCCGATATTGTCATATCCCACGACAGCGACATCTTCGGGTACGCGAAGGCCCTTGGACTGCAAAGCATGGATTGCAGCAATGGCCAACACGTCGGACGCCGCAAAAATGGCATCAAAGCGTTCCGCACCGTCACACAAAGCCAGCGTTTGGCGATAGGCTTCATGCCCGTCAAAGGATGATCGTACATGCATCACGGACGTGTCAGCGCTGTCACCATTCCAAACGGACATCAAACCATTGTAGCGCAACGCGACCTCAGGAAGGTCAATGTCCCCCAGGAACACGACCCTGCGGCGGCGGATGTTCTTGAGATGCTCTCCGACAAGTCGCCCGCCTTCGAAATTATCGCTGCCGACCAGCGTATAGTCCGCCGCGTCGATCATGCCGCCCCACACCACAACACGGTCGGCGGCATCACCCAATGACCGCAATCTTTCAATGCGTCCGGCCTGCCCGATAACAATCAAACCATCGGCTTTTCCGGACAATAATAAGCGCCGCTCAGCAATTTCCGACGGGCTATTGGGCAGGTTGATGATGAGGTCATAATCAAATTTTGCCGCCGCCTGTGACACAGCAGCGATCATTTCCAGAAAGAATGGATCGGAAAGATTCTGGTGAGAGCCCGGATAAACGGGGATCACGATACCCAATGTCTGGCTGGATTGCTTGCGCAAATTGCGCGCCCGGGCGTTGATCGCATAGCCGGTTTCATGCGCAAGCTTCAGTATATGGTCTTTGGTTTTGCCATTAACCAACGGGCTGTCATTCAGCGCGCGGGAAACCGTGGAAATGTCAACGCCAGACAATTTCGCAAGGCCACTCATTGTCATCCGGCCCTGATTAGCCATCCGCTTCACTCACCCCTTTGATCGCGCAATAATGCGCCAAACGGCGCTTTTGCCGCATGGCAAAGAGCCCCTTCCCGCATCCTTACCCGCCAAAGGACGCTCTTTCAACCGGCGCCCGATTGCCTGCCTTAATGAACAATGTGGCTGCCGCCCCCATTATCATCAGCACGCCGCCCAACAACAACACATTGCGCGGATCTCCACCGAGCAACGGGCGATAGATCAATGGCATTGTGAGCGACTGGATCAACATTGGTATCACGATGAACATGTTGAAAATGCCCATATAAATTCCGGTTCGATCCGCCGGAATGCAATCGGCCAGCATGACATAGGTATTACCCATCATCCCGGCCCAGCCGATCCCGATCCCGATCATCAGCACAAAAAGCGCCGCGGGCGTGTCAACTCCCGGCAACAGCAACATGGCGATGCCCGATGCTGCCAAACATATGGCATGCGTCAGGCGCGCCCCCAATCGCGCAACAATGGGTATCAACAGCAATGCGCCCAAAAAGGCGATGAAATTATACAATGCCCCGGCCTGCTGCGCGGTGAGCGTGGCGTCGCGAAAGGCGGCGCTGGTTGGATCGCTCGTGTCATAAATCGAACGGCCCACGGCAAAGCTGATATATTGCCAATATGCGAACATCGCATACCATTGGCACAACATAGCAACGGCCAGTTGCCGCATCGGCTTTGGCATATCGCGGATGGCGTCCACGATTTCCATCATCGTTGCCTTCACCGTCATCGGCTTGGCATCGATGGCCGTTTTTTCCGCATCGGTCAAAGGCAGCTCGGGCACCCGCCAGACCGACCAAATAATCGTCGAAATAGACAGGATCGCGCCAATAATGAACGCGATGCGGACAATGACCGGAATGCCATTATCGTCGAGCACATCTTTGGCGACAAACGATGTCAGCAAGGTCGGCGCCAGATAGGACAGCGTTTGCGCCAATCCGGTAAAGGCGCTTTGGGTCAGGAAACCGACGGCGCGTTGCTCCGGCACTAATCGGTCGGCGACATAGGCCCGATACGGTTCCATGGTAATATTATTGCCGGCATCCAATATCCAGAGCAGCGACGCCGCCATCCAGAGTGCCGCACTGTACGGCATCAGAAACAGGCAGATGCTGCACAGGATCGCACCAATGAGGAAATAGGGCGTCCGGCGGCCATAACGCGAGTTGGTCCGGTCACTCATCGCCCCAACAATGGGTTGAATGATAAGGCCCGTCATCGGCCCCGCGAGCCAAAGCAATGGCATCGTCGCCTCATCCGCCCCAAGGAAGCCGTATATTGGCCCCATATTGGCTTGTTGCAGGCCGAAACTGAACTGTAGGCCAAAAAAGCCAATGTTCATTTCGATGATTCTCAGGAGCGACAATCGCGGTTTGCCAGCGATTTGCATGTGATATCCTCCCCCAAATTCTGATCTATGGACAAGATATTTGCATAGATTGCGAAGCCATGCAATCGTTTGCAGCTCTTTTGTCTGGCGACGGATGTTTCAATTTTCGGTTTTGGGAAGATATAACACCAAACGGCACCATGAAAAGAACCACCGGATAGGCCCAAAGCCAAATATACCGATGGCCGCCGTGATCGTTATACGCCTATCTACGGCCACTTTTTGTCCATCTTAACTGCGGGGCTGGGGTGGTGCGTGTAAGTTTCAAATATACTTGAAAAATATTTTCGATTAGGTGCACTATTATACAGTCAATCTTCACAATATGGGGCAAAAAATGACCTTAAAATCAGACCGTACATATGCCATCGCGGCGCTTGCCATATCAGTCGCACTCAGCACCGCGCCTGCTGCGGCTGCGAGTGACAAAGCAAGCAAAGAAAAATGCTTTGGTGTTGCCAAAGCCGGTGCCAATGACTGTGCTAGTGCGGACGGAAGCCACAGCTGCGCAGGCCAAGCAAAAGCAAATAATAATCCTTACGACTGGAAATACGTCGCCAAAGGCACATGCGAGAAAATTGGCGGCAAAATCATGCCCCCTAGTAAGAAGTAGGTATCTTGCCGAACCAAGTTAACGCGGCGGCCAATGGCGTTGTGCGGACTGTCCATTCACTGGGCGCATTATATGGCAAAGTGCATTGATGCACGGACATCCATGTGGGGCGCGCACGAAAGGCCCTCCCCGCTTTTACATATACTTGTAAAATAAATTGGACTAGCTGGCATCATGTCGACCGAAATCTAATGAAATGGGAAAATAGTGATCATGAAAACCGAACATAAATTCGCTATTGCGGCTCTCGCCGTATCGGTCGCGCTTAGCACCACGCCTGCAGCAGCAGCCGGTGACAAAGAAAAATGCTATGGCATTGCAAAGGCAGGCAAGAATGACTGCGCTGACGCGAATGGCGTTCATAGCTGCGCAGGACAGGCAAAATCCGATAATGCCCCTAGCGAATGGAAATATGTCGCCAAGGGCACATGCGAAAAAGAAGGTGGCAAGACCACTCCCCCTGCCAAGTCTGCCAAGTAGTAATTCGCTTGCTGAACCAGTCATGAGCAACAGCCAATGACGTTGTTCGGGCTGGGCCTGCGCAAGCCACATTATGAAGACGTCCTATCGGGAAATGTGCAACTCGATTTTGCCGAGCTAATCTCGGAAAATTTCATGTTTCCCGGCGGTCGTCCGCTCGCGGACTTATTGGCTGTCCGGGAAAAATGCCCGGTTGCCTTGCACGGTGTTTCGATGTCGGTAGGCTCCGTATCAGGTCTCGATCGGGACTATGTGCAGAGGCTTCGGGCATTGGTCGATGTGATCGACCCTTTGTTCGTGTCAGACCATTTATGCTGGACCCGGGTCCCGGGCTTTAGTTCGCACGACCTCCTCCCGCTGCCCTATACGCAGGAGGTGCTGGACATCGTTTCTAACCATGTTCACGCGGCGCAAGATATACTTGGGCGACAGATACTGCTCGAAAATCCGTCCGCCTATCTGGGTTTTACCGAGTCAGAGATGCCCGAATGGGATTTCCTCTCCAAACTGTGCGCGCAAACTGGCTGCGGCCTGCTGCTGGATGTGAACAACGTCTATGTAAGCGCCCGCAATCTGGGTTTCGATCCTGCGGATTATATCGCGCACTTTCCTATGGCTGATGTGCGGCAGATCCATATCGCTGGCCACAGCCAAGGTCAGGACGTGCTGGTCGATACACACGATCAACCCGTTTGCGACGCCGTCTGGGATCTTTTTGAGACGGCAATGACCCGCGCCGGGCCCGTTGCGGTTATGATTGAACGCGACAACAATATCCCCCCGATTGGCGAATTGCTCGACGAACTTGCAATGGCACGTGCGCGGGCGGACGCTGCCGCAAAGCGTGGATTGGGACATTGAACCTCGCCAGCATACAGCAGGCCATGAGGGGATGGCTCGAAACCGGAAACCCGGATTACGTCGCCGACTTCGGCGATGCCGCGCAGCCAGGGCTTAACGTCTATCTCAACAATTACCGGACGCAATTGCTAGATTGCCTTGACCACGCATTTCCCCACACGCGAACATGGCTTGGCAGCGACCGGTTTCACGCAGGCGCCCGTTGCCATATCATGGCGCAGCCGCCAGTCGCGTGGACGCTTGACGCCTACCCTGCATCCTTTGCCGCTGAAGTCGGCACGCTATTTCCCAATGATCTGGTCGCACACGAACTTGCCGAATTGGAACTGGCGCTGAGCGACGCCCAGACTGCAGCCGACCGACTGCCCTTATCCCGTGAGATGTTCACGCATCTCGATTGGGAACAGGTGTCCCTCACGCATGCGTCGGGGGGCCAAGTGCTGCGTCACACCAGCAACGCAGCGAAGATTTGGTCCGCACTGTCGCGCGCCGAAATCCCGCCAGTGCCCAAAACTGCGGAAGTTCCGATCGACATCCTTGTTTGGAGAAGCGATTGGGCCCCGTGTTTTAGGATAGTTGATGCCGACGAAGCGGAAATTTTCATGCAAATGAATCCGGCGTTGCGCTTTGTGGACATTTGCGCACAGCTTGCGCAAAAACATGGAGAGGAAGTCAGCATCGCACGCGCTGGCTTGCTTCTGGCGCGGTGGGCGGATGATGAAGCCGTCAGCGTCGCAGCAACCTGATGCGCTGCACCAGCGGCCCTCCAGAAGGTGCTTAACGCGCGCGCCTGCACCGATCCGAACAAAAGCGCACATTTTCCCAATCTTTCGCCCACTTTTTGCGCCACGCAAACGGCTTTTCACATGCCGCGCATATTTTTGACGGCAAGTCTGATTTTTTGACCATCTTGGGCATTGCGAAATTCCATATTTGAGCGCGTGTTACGTGCGTAACATTTTTATCGCAGTTTCCGCTATATTTCTGCAAATGAAACTAACTATTTGCTGCGCAGCATTTCAAACGTTAACAGCCTATTACGCCTTAAGGCTGTTCAAAGGGATGCAGGGGGCAAATTACGCTTTCATCCCCAATAAAAAGGGCGGAAAGCCTTAGGAAAGTGATCAACAGGAGAGTGTATATGAAATTCGGAAATCATCTGCTGAAGGCTGCAATGCTGTCAACGATCAGCATTGTGTCGCTGAGCGCTGGCTCGGTAGCGTTCGCACAAGACACTGCGCCACAGGCAAGCGACGAAGCTGACGAAAATGTCATCATCGTAACCGCAACGAAGCGCGAACAGACACTTGAAGAAGTGCCAGTGGCTGTTTCGGTGACCTCGGCTGCTGCAATCGAACGCGCCCAAGTGCGCGACCTTAAGGATCTGCAGACACTCGTTCCCTCACTCCGCGTCAGCCAGCTGCAAAGCTCGGCCAACACGAACTTCATCATTCGCGGCTTCGGCAACGGCGCCAACAACCCAGGCATCGAAGGTTCGGTTGGCGTGTTCATCGACGGCGTTTACCGTTCGCGTTCCGCTGCAGCGATCAGCGATCTTCCAAACCTGCAACGCGTCGAAGTGTTGCGCGGTCCACAGTCGACCCTGTTCGGCAAAAACGCCTCGGCTGGCGTTATCTCGATCGTGACTGCAGCACCAAGCTATGAATTCGGCGGTTCGGCTGAACTCAGCTATGGCAATCGTAACGCAATCGTAGCGAAGGCCGATGTCACTGGCCCGATCGCAGACAATGTTGCTTTCAGCCTTGCTGGCGGCATCAACAAAGCGGACGGTTACGGCACCAACTTGGTTGACGGATCAAAAACAAGCGAGCGTAACCGCTGGTATGGCCGTGCACAATTGTTGATCGAACCTTCGGAAAGCTTCAAGCTCCGCTTCATCGGTGACTATGACAAGATTGACGAAAATTGCTGCTTCGTCGGCAATATCTTGGACGGTCCAACCGGCGCAGCCATTCGTGCTATCGGTGGTCGCGTAAACTCCGCTGGTATCTTCAGCTATAGCGAATATCAGAACTTTGCATCGGAAAACAAAATCACCAATGGTGGTGTCTCGATGCAGGCGGATTATGAAATGGGTTCGTTGAGCCTGACCTCAATCACCGCCTATCGTGAATCACGCGCAAAAACGAACGCGGACAGTGATTTCACCAGCGCTGACCTCATCGGACAAAACCGCGGCGATGTGGACATCACCACAAAAACGCAGGAATTGCGTTTGGCGTCGGATTTTGACGGTCCATTCAACTTCTTGCTGGGTGCCTATTATTTTGACGAAAGCATCAACAACAAACAGGCACTGACGCTCGGTCGTGATTTCCGCAATTATGCAAACGCCTTCACCGGCGGTGCATATGCCAGCAATGAAGCACTCATCCGCGCATTGGCAGGCGTCCCTTCAACCGCCGCTCCATTTGGTGGCCAAGGCCAAGGACGTTTTGAAGATTGGGATTATAAGAACAAAGCCTATTCCATCTTCGGTACTGCGGACCTTGAACTCACCGACGGCCTCGTTCTGACGGGTGGTTTCAACTACACCAAGGATAAGAAGAATCTTGCGAGCGACATTCGGATTACCGATGTTTTCTCAAGCATCGATTTGATCCAGGTTGCTGGTGCCGCCGGCGTCCCTGCGGTTATACCGACAGGTGCAGCCGGAAATACCAGCACTTTGTATCCGCGCATCACGGCTTGCCCGAATAGAAATGGTGCACCAACCGCTTGTAACCCGTTCCTCGGCCTTCAGGCGCTGCAATTCTTGCCGCCATTCCTGAACCTGCCAAATGCGGTTGAAGATGGCCGTACCAGCGATGGTAAGCTGACCTATTCGGCACGTATTGCCTGGGAAGCCACAGACAATATCAACCTGTATGCCAGCTATGGTACTGGATTTAAGGCGACATCTTGGAACATGTCGATTGACTCGCGTCCATTCGTTTCGGATTTCGTCGCGGGTTCACCTGCACAAGGCGCACCGATAACACCGTCGGCCATTCGGACCGCGGGTCTTGCCTTGGCTAACCTCACCAGCGGTACGCGTTATGCGCTTCCTGAAGAGGCAGCGGTCATGGAATTGGGTCTGAAAGCGAAATGGGACCGTGTTGCTTTCAATCTGACAGTCTTTGATCAATCGATCAAAAACTTCCAGGGCAACAGCTTCATCGGTACGGGCTTTGTTTTGTCCAATGCCGGTAAGCAGTCAGTCAAGGGGATCGAATTTGACAGCAGTGTCAATCCGACCGACGCACTGCAATTGCGTGCAGCCTTTGTCTATCTCGACTCCAAATATGACAGCTATGTTGGATCGCAATTTGGCGACGTCAGTGGCCAAGCGGTACCTGGCATTCCAAAACTGTCGACAACATTGGGTGCAACTTACACGGCGGAATTGAACGACGGCAATGCGCTGATCCTGAACGCCGATTACCACAATGAATCAAAGGTCGTTATTAACGAAAACCCAGCTTGGCGTCAGTATAAGCGCGAAGTTAATGACCTGAGTGCAGCGATCACGTTGCGTATGGACAGTGGTATGCAGTTCTCGCTTTGGGGCCGCAATTTGACTAATGCGAAATATCTCTCCGTCATTTTCCCAAGCGTTGTGCAGTCCGGTTCCATTTCGGGCTATCCAAACGCACCACGCACTTATGGTGCTTCGGTGAAGTACAAGTTCTAATATCCTGAGAACCTCAGGGCAGATTGAGCCGGGGCAGCAGTGCTGCTCCGGCTTTTTCTTTGTCCATTGCCGAAGAACGGCGCACAAAAGCGGACGACCGGCCAAACAGGCCGCGCGCTGGATACATATAAAACACCGGAAAATGGTGCCCGAGGGCGGATTTGAACCACCGACACGCGGATTTTCAATCCGCTGCTCTACCCCTGAGCTACTCGGGCTACACGGTAAAAACCGCGTGGGAGCGCAGCCTATAGAGAGACGATACGCCCCTTGGCAAGCGCAAAATCAGTCTATGTCGTCTCCGCCAAAACTATCTGCATAATCCGCCGGTGGACCAGGCACGCGATAGCCCTCATCCAGCCATTTGAGCAGATCGCGATCCTTGCATCCCTGACTGCAAAAAGGTTTGGTTTCAGGCTGTTGTGGCTTCCCACATAAAGGGCATTGATTAGCTTTGCGCGACATGCACATGCCCATAGCCTGTGGCATTTTCATCTGCAACAACCGCAACCCCTGCCCCCGCCAGACGCGCGCATTCGGCGCGCAGCGGCTGCCAGCGTTCCGACAACAGCAAATGCGCCACCGCAGGGCGAGCCGTTATCGTTCTAACTCCAAACCCGGACGACCGCGCTGCGCTGCGCAATAACCAATAGGCCTGCGTTTCGTCGGACAAGGCGGCAATGCGGGTGCCAAACAGATGATCGAGCACTGACGGCCGCGGCCGGGCGCGCACCACTTGCATAAGGCCATAGCCATTGATCGCGGTGCGTTCGAAGGGACGGCTGTCTTTTGCGGATGCCGCGTCAAAAATGTTCGCAATCTCCGCGCGCTGGGTTTTGGCCTCCATCGACACAAAATCGATTATGACCATCGCACCCACCTGATACAGGCGCAGCAGCCGCGCGATTTCCACGGCAGCGATGCGGTTAATCGCAAAGGCATCCCCAATACCGTCGACATCGAATACCAGTCCGGCCTTGGTACGTTGAAAGCTGATGATGACATCCCCGACCTGCGCATAGCCCGCAATGGCGATGTCAAAGCCGTCATCGAAGGCCTGCGTAGCAGTCGAGCAGCCAAAAGCCGCCAGACGCTGTTCCCACAGACCGTCTTTCGTCAAATGGTCTTCAGGCAAGCCGTCGCGCAAGATAACCTCGGGCAACTTAACGCGGCCAGGCTCAGCGATGGCTTCCCGCGTCACTTCAAACGCCACATGTGTGCCCTCTGCCGCGCCCATCTTACTGCGCAGCAAAACTTCGCTGCCATCTTCGGTAATGATATAAGCGCCCGCCGGTGTACGCCGGTCGACACGGCCCATACCGCATTCGCCAAGCACCCAATGCGCATCGCGCTGAATATGAATTTCGACGATTTGACCGTCTTCGACGTAGGCGGCGCGGCGTTCGCCCGGTGCATCGTCGCGCCAAAGTTCAGGCAAGCGTATAGCCCGATGCACGTAGCAAGGTGCGCGTTTCATACAGCGGCAAGCCAACGACGCCCGAATGGCTTCCCGCCATCCAGTCAATCAACGCCTCTGCCCTACCCTGAATGGCATAGCCACCGGCTTTACCAAGGCCTTCGCCGCACGCGATGTAGCTTTCGATTTCCTCGGACGACAAACGCTTGAAACGCACGATGCTGTCGCAAATGCGACTGCGCATCCGTCCGTCCGCGTCAATCACGGCGACCGCGCTCAAAACATGATGGCGACGGCCATTGAGCAGTTCCAGAAACCCGCGTTGCATATCGCCATCGGCCGCTTGCGGCAGGATACGGCGGCCGACCGCGACCGTGGTATCGCCTGCGATGACAATTTCACCCGGCGCGCGCGGAACGGCGATAGCCTTCTCCTCGGCCATGCGCAGCGCGTAGACGCGCGGCACTTCGCCCTTGCGCGGCATCTCGTCAATGTCCGGCGAGGCTATCCGATCGGGCACGACGCCAAGCCGCGCAAGCAATTCGCGCCTGCGCGGGCTTGATGATGCCAATATGAGTGTGGGATTCAGACCCAAGGTCTGCCGCCCTTATTTAAAGCGGTAGGTGATCCGGCCTTTGGTCAGATCATAAGGGGTCAGTTCGCACAAAACCTCATCACCCACGAGAACGCGGATGCGGTTTTTGCGCATTTTTCCGGCGGTATGGCCCAAAACTTCATGGCCATTCTCCAGCTCGACACGGAACATCGCGTTAGGCAGCAGTTCACGTACTGTACCGCGCATTTCGAGTAATTCTTCTTTTGCCATTCGGCCCCTTAAATCGTCAAAAATCCAAACTTGCTGCGCCTTTAAACCACATGTTGGAAAAAGGGAAGCGCTACAGTATATTCACGCAATTGCGACAAAATGCTACAAAGTTCATCTGTGCGCGGCGTTATAATGCGTTATGAAACCCGTGCGTTAACAATATAAACTGAGCTTCTCCCCCAATGAAAATTTTTCCGTTTAGCATCATCCTGCTTGCTACGGCTGCTGCGCCCGCCATGGCGGCCGTTGATGTGCAGACCACCGGCAGCACCGTGGCAATCGCGGAAGACGACGAAGACATGCCCGTTGAAGAAGGTGCATCGCGTGAAATCGTCGTTACCGCAGAACGCATTCGCGGGTCAGTCGATACCGACGTGCCACCCGTTGAACAGTTAGACGAAGCCGATATTGCGTCATTAGGCGCATCATCGTTGACCGATCTGGTCGCGGCGGTTGCACCGCAAGCCAATTCGGGCCGTGGCCGTGGCGGCGGCATGCCCATCATCTTGCTCAATGGTCAGCGCGTTTCGGGCTTTCGCGAATTGCGCGATCTGCCGCCCGAGGCCATTCGGCAGGTCCAGATTTTCCCCGAAGAAGTTGCATTGAAATATGGCTACCGCCCTGATCAACGCGTCATCAACTTCATTCTGAAAGACAATTTCGCATCCTTCGCGACCGAGTTTGAACATGCACAACCCGAAGCTGGCGGTTTTGGTAGCAATGAATTGGAAGCAACGCTGACGCGCATTGGCGCCAGCACGCGCTTCAACCTTGATGTGGAACTGGAACGCGCGACCGCGTTGACCGAAAGCGAACGCGACCTGATTGCCTCCAATGGTTCATTGTTGGCCCGTGGCGGGAATATCAGCGGCCTTGGCCTGAATGGCGTGATATCGCCATCGCTCAACGCTGCTGCCGGTTCCACGGTCACGCAGGCCGGCGTGCCGATTGGCATTGCCAACCCAACCTTGGCGCAATTTGCAGGCACTGCAAACCGGCTGAACGATAGCGACATCGGCGATGTCCGCACGCTGTTGCCACGGACCGAACGGCTTGAAGTCAATGGCACATGGAGCCGATCGCTTGGCCCACAGACGGGGCTGTCGCTCAACGCCAATTATGCACTGAATGGCAGCGCATCCTTGCTTGGCTTGCCCGGAACCAGCTTCGTGTTGCCGGGCAGCAGCCCCTTTTCCCCGTTCGGTCAAGATGTGACGCTCAGCCGCTATTTCGACACGCCGCGCCCGCTTGAGCGCGAGAGCGAAACGCATGTTTTCCAAACCGGTGGCACGTTCAATCATGCGCTCGGCGGTTGGCGCTGGACGGTGACGGGGAATTACGCACGCACCGACAATGAAACCCACACCACGCGCAACGCAGACTATACGGCTTTGCGCGCGGGCGTCCTTGCGGGAACGGTAAACCCGTTTGCCGCAGGCTTTGGCGCGGACCTGTTGTTTCTGGCACCCGATCTGGCGAGCAGCCTGAACCAAAATCTGGATGTCCGCAGTACATTGGCCGGTTCCGTGCTTACCCTGCCCGCTGGCGAGGTGCAGACAACATTAGCCTCCGGCTTCACACGCCAGATGCTCGACAGCGAAACATGGCGGTCGGGCGTCACCACCAATGTTGCCCTGCGCCGCAATATCACAAACCATTCGGTCAACGCCGAAGTGCCCATCACGGGCAGTGATTTCGGCATTGGTTCAACCATCGGCGAATGGTCAATCAACGGCAATATTGGGTTCAGCGACCTGTCGGACTTTGGCCAACTTGTTGAATATGGCGCGGGTCTGCGTTGGGCCCCTGCCCGCAACCTGACATTTCAGGCATCGATTACGGGCGATGAAAATGCGCCGGGCATTGGCCAGTTGGGCAACCCGACCCTCGTGACGCCAAATGTCGCGACTTATGACTTTACCCGCGGGGAAAGCCTGTTCATCAATGTCACAACAGGCGGCAATCCCGCGTTGATTGGCGAAAAGCGCCGCGATCTGATCCTAAACGCCAACTGGACCCCGCCCTTCATCAAGGATTTCGCACTTCAAGCGAGCTATTTCCGAAACAACAGCCGCAATACAACCGCGTCCTTTCCATTGCTGACCCCCGAAATTGAGGCTGCGTTCGCAAGCCGCGTCGTGCGGGACGTAAATGGCCGCCTATTGAGCGTGGACCAGCGGCCGGTGAATTATGATCGTGAAACGTCGCAGCGCATCCGTTGGGGCTTTAACATGTCCGGAAATATCGGCGCAGCCCCGCCAGCACGCGGGCCCTTTGGCGGCCCTCCTGGTGCGGGCGGCCCGCGTGCCCCCGGTGGCGCGCCCGGCGTGGCCGCACCCGCTGGCGCGCCGCGTGGACCACGTGCCGGTGGCGGCTTTGGCGGCGGTCGCGGCTTTGGCGGCGGCGGTGGTTTTGGTGGTGGCGGCCAGCCAAGCCGCTGGAACATCGCACTGTACCACACATATCGCATTCAGGAGGAAATCCTGATCCGTCCCGGCGTTCCGCTGCTCGATTTGCTCAATGGATCAGCCACGAGCAGCAATGGCGGCGCAGCACGGCATGAGGTCGAGCTTTCGGGCGGCATGTTCCACAAGGGCTTTGGTTTACGCCTGCAGGGCACGTACAAGAGCGGCACGACCGCCAATGGCACCGGATTGCCCGGCAGCAATGATCTGCGCTTCAGCGATCTTGCAGCGGTCAACGCCTTCCTGTTCATCAACCTCGACCAACAGGCACGCGTTGTGAAGGCAATGCCGTTCCTAAAGGGCAGCCGCGTGACATTCCGTGTCGAAAACATCCTCAACGACATTGTCGATGTGCGTGACCAAAATGGCAATGTCCCGCTGGGCTATCAGCCGGGATATATCGACCCGCGCGGCCGTGTGTTTGAACTGAGCTTTAGAAAGCGGTTTTAACCGCCGCGTTCACCCCACGCGCAATTTGCGCATGAGGCGCCATAGCGGCAAATAAAATGCCAATACCCAACGAAAAAGGCCGCCCCGTTTGGGACGGCCCATTCGTTATAGCTTTTTGAGCTTATTTGGATGCAAGGGTGACCGTTACAGGCGGTGCCTTGTCCGGGTCAGATGCGATATAGGCCGGGTTGAAACGTTCAGCCCAGGCCTCTGCCTCTTTCAGCCATTCAATATGCACATCTTCATATGGCAAATTATGTGTGCCCTTTGGCTGTTCGACATAGCGGAAATCGACGCCCTCTTTCTTGCCGGAACCCTTTAACCGCGACACGAGTGTGCGTGATTGTTCGATGGGGATACGCGCATCGCGCAATCCGGCGACGATCAAGATAGGCGACCATGGTCCGTTGGTGTTGCGTGCCGACGAAATGCCGATGAGGTCATCTGCCGTCGCTTGGAAGTTTGCACCGAAATCACCAAATGAACGCGTGTCATAGGCTTTCATCATGGGGAAGTCATAGACGCCTGCGCCTGCAATAGCGCATTTCCACTTGTCCGGATCGCGCTGCGCACCACGCGCTGTCGCATATCCGCCATAGGACCAACCCATGATGCAGGCACGTTTCGGGTCAATCAGCCCGGATTGGCCAAACCATGTCAGAACGTCGTTCAAATCATCCTGCATACGCAAGCCATAACCATTCGGCTTGCGGCCCTCCTTGACGAATTCCTTACCATAGCCGCCCGAGCCACGATAATTTGGCTGAATGACGACATAGCCAAGCTCTGCCATCGCCTGATGCCATGGGAAAAAGCCAAATTCCTCTTGGTCACGAACACCGAAAGGACCGCCATGTGGCATGACAATGACCGGCAAATTCTTGCGATGCGGCCGGTGACGTGGATAGGTCACCACTGCCTCGATTTCCATGCCGTCGGACGCCTTGTACCGAATGGAATCGGTTGGGTTCATCTGGAAGTCCTTGAGCACAGGGTGCGCCCAACCCAGCAGGTTCAGGTTACCGGTCTCTGTATCAAACAGATAATAGCCACCCGGCGCATCAACGTCGGCGATCAGCATAAGGATTTTGGTATCGCCGTCATTGCTCGCAATAATTTGCGCATTCCCCCGCCCGAAATCTTGGTCCATCAGCTTTTGGACTTCCGCCAAACGTGGATCGAACCAACGTGTACGTTCCCTCGTGCTCGTGTACGATACGCCGGCAAGCTGGTTGCGGTCCTTGTTGGCAATTGGCCCGTCAACATCATAGCCTTTGACGCCAAATATGGGTTCGCCGACAATCTGCATGGTCTTCAAGTTGACTTTGTAAACCTTGCGATACCCATCCTTGTTGCTCGTCGCTATGGCCATGTCCGGCTCATCTAAGAAGATATCGGGCGTGATCTGCGTGCCTGTGAACGTTGTGTCGGCTTCATTTGAAACGGTCTTCATTGTGCCACTGGCATCCGAACGATACATCAGGCGTTGCTTGCCGCTATCGTCATCACTGCCCACACCAGCGCGGATGACACCCTTGCCATCCACTAACCAGCGGCTGACTTCAACATTCGGCCGCATGACGGTCTTGAACTTGCCAGATCGGACATCGACTTCGATGACTTCGGGATTTCCGCTATAGCTCATGTCTTTCAGGACATCGCGCGAGACCAATAATGTCTCCTTTTCATCATCGATGAACAGGATATTCGCGCCGCTTCCGCCGGCACCGTCCCACGCCAGCGGGCTGATTTTCTTGGTCTCGATGTCATAGGATACTAAGCGCGAAACGTCAGAGCGGCGACCTTGAAGGATTTCACGTGACGCGACGGTAAAAACAATCGTGCGGTTGCCTACAAAGCGCCAGGAACCAATGGTGCGATCCCCCGCCTCACGATATTCTTCTGCTTGGGCAAAGAAAACCGGTGCAGATCCGGGCTTGGTAACATCAATATAACCTAGGCTATCCACACCATCCTTGGTCATCATCACGGCGATTTTGGTGCCGTCGGGTGACAAGCGCGGAGAGCGCATAAACGGGCGTTTGCCGAATACAGCTGTATCAACCCGCCCGCGAGGGGCATTAACGACAATTGTCCGGGCATCCGTCGCCAGCATAGCGGCCGCAGTGGCTGGAGCAGAGCCATGTCCGGTTTCCGCAGCGGCAACGCTAAACGGAAGGGCGGCACTCGCGAGTAACGTCGTCAAAATCATTTTTTTCACAGTCTCTGCTCCCCAAAAATTGATTGCTACCATTATGGTTATAGGTTGGATAAAAAGAGACGCAAGCCGGACAAAATACCGTGTCGAAGTTTTTCGATGAATGGTGCCGACAACCACGAAAAACCCCGCCGAAATCGCTTCCGGCGGGGCTTTTTAAACCGTTAATGCGGTTATGTTTTACATGGCACCATGGGCCAATGCCGCCAACAGAAGCAAGGCCACGATGTTGGTGATCTTGATCATTGGGTTTACGGCTGGGCCAGCGGTATCCTTATAGGGGTCACCAACGGTGTCGCCGGTAACGGCTGCCTTATGGGCCTCCGAGCCTTTGCCGCCATGGTTGCCGTCTTCGATATATTTCTTGGCATTGTCCCATGCGCCGCCGCCCGAGGTCATCGAGATAGCAACGAACAGTCCGCCCACAATCACACCAAGCAGGAGCGCGCCGAGCGCTGCAAAGCCCTCTGCCTGGCCTGCAACAGCCGTGATGATGAAATATACCGCAATTGGCGTCAGTACGGGCAGCAACGAAGGAATAATCATTTCCTTGATCGCGGCCTTGGTAACGAGGTCAACTGTACGGGCATAATTTGGCTTGGACTTGAAGGTCATGATGCCGGGGTCGTTCGCGAACTGGTCACGTACGTCCTTCACCACTTCACCCGCCGCACGGCCAACCGCCGTCATGCCCATCGCACCGAACAGGTACGGCAGAAGCGCGCCGAGCAAGAGCCCGACGATGACATAGGGGTTTTCAAGGCTGAAATTCACCTGAAGATCGGGGAAATATTCCCGAAGGTCGGCGGTGTAGCTTGCGAACAGCACAAGTGCTGCAAGACCAGCCGAACCAATGGCATAGCCCTTGGTCACAGCCTTTGTGGTGTTGCCAACTGCGTCCAAAGCATCGGTCTTTTCACGCACCGAGTCATCAAGGCCAGCCATTTCAGCAATACCACCGGCATTGTCGGTAACTGGGCCATAAGCATCAAGCGCCACAACCATACCGGCCAATGCCAACATGGCCGTTGCAGCAAAGGCAATGCCGATAACCCCAGCAAGCTGATACGCGATGATGATACCTGCGCAGATCACAATCGTTGGCATCGCGGTGGATTCAAGGCTGATTGCCAGACCTTGAATAACGTTGGTGCCGTGACCCGTTTCCGATGCCTTCGCAATCGAACGGACCGGACGGTAATTGGTGCCGGTATAATATTCGGTGATCCAGATGATCAGGCCAGTGATAACCAAGCCCAGGAACGAGCAATAGAACAATGTCCGGCCGGTGAACCCGCCAACATCACTTTCCATGCCGCCAAGCGCATGGCTGATCGCAAACCAGATCGCAGGAACCGAAAGCACTGCTGTTACAAGGAAGCCCTTGTACATCGCGCCCATGATGTTCGTGCCGCCACCAAGACGGACGAAATAGGTTCCGATGATCGACGTGATAACGCACACGCCGCCAATCAACAGCGGCAAGCTCATGAGGTTCATGAACAATCCAGCGTCGGTTACGCCCTTCACCAGCAGCGCGATCAACACCATCGTCGCACCAACGGTGACGACATAGGTTTCGAACAAGTCAGCCGCCATACCAGCGCAATCGCCTACATTGTCGCCAACGTTATCGGCGATAACCGCAGGGTTGCGTGGATCGTCTTCGGGAATTCCAGCTTCAACTTTGCCAACAAGGTCAGCGCCGACGTCAGCGGCCTTGGTAAAGATACCGCCGCCCAAACGTGCGAAGATCGAAATCAGCGACGCGCCGAATGCCAATGCGACCAGCGCATCGATTACGGGGCGGCTGTTCGGTGCCATCATCGCGACATCGGTCAGATACCAAAAGAAGACGGCAATCGCGAGCAAGGCAAGGCCAGCCACGAGCATGCCGGTAATCGCCCCTGCGCGGAATGCCATGGTCAGACCGGCCTGAAGCCCGGTCTGCGCCGCAGCCGCCGTGCGGACGTTTGCACGGACCGAGATGTTCATCCCGATATAGCCCGCAACGCCCGAAAGCACCGCACCGAGGACGAAGCCAACGGTTGGAATGACGCCAAGGAAAACCGCCACAAGCACCGCAACAGCAACGCCGACGATGGCGATGGTCCGATATTGACGGCCAAGATAGGCTTTTGCGCCTTCCTGAATAGCCGCGGCGATTTCTTGCATTTTTTCATTGCCAGCCGAGGCGCTCAGCACCTGGCGGCTGGTTACAAAACCGTACACGACGGCAAGCAACCCGCATATTATTGCAATAATTGTCAGAGACATGAAATTATCTCTCCCCTCCTGTTTATAAAAACAACTCCTGTTGCCATTCTCCTCCCGAGAACTGCAAGCTGTAGGGGTATAAGGCGGCATCGTCAGACATGGCAACCCTTAAACGCCGCCATTTCCGCCGCTTCACTCAATGGTGTTGATAACCCAGCGTAGGCGGCAATTTCACCAGTTCATCGCCGTTGCATATTGTGAGGCCCCCGCCCGCAATCACACGTCCCACCGCGGTTGCGTCGACATTTATGCGTGCGTCCGCGGGCGCGCAAAACAAAAGCTCATAATCATCGCCCCAGCTTGCCGCCTGCACCCGGCTTTCCAGGCTGTCCGTGCGGTAGCTGACATAAGCAGGTGACAAGGGAATGCACGCGAGGTCGATTTCGATGCCGATCCGGCTGGCGGTCGCCATGCGCTCGGCATCGATCAAAAGCCCGTCGGATATGTCCATCATCGCGTGGACAAATGGCGCAAGCTTCTGCCCTTCGGACAGGCGCGGCTGTGGCCGGTTGAACGCGTCGGCAAGCGCGCCAACCTCGTCAAAGCCCGCGTCGATCAGTTCAAATCCGGCAAGCGCGTCGCCCAAGGTTCCGGTCACGTACAGTATGTCGCCTAGCTGCGCGCCCGCGCGTGAGGGCACCGGGCGATTGGTCACGATACCAAGCGCGGTTAGCCCAAGCGCGCGCTTGTCGCCACGGTTGGAAACCGTATCCCCGCCAAGCAAGGCAACGCCATAATGGCCAAGCACCTTTTCCAGACCGGCGGCAAACGCCCTGTCCCAATCATCATCACCAAGCATGAAGCCAAGCAGCACGCCAATGGGCGAGGCCCCCTTCGCCGCGAGGTCGGACAGGTTCGAGGCGACCAGTTTCCACGCGACATCGGCGGGATTTGCATTGGATTTGAAATGCACATCTTCGGCCATCATATCATGCGTGATGATCAGGCAGCTGTCGCCCATTTCAACGACCGCAGCGTCATCCAGAAGCCCGCGCGCCGCGGGGTCTTTCGCGAAACCACGCAATATATTGATGAAGGCGGATTCGGTGGTCATGCTGCAACGCTAGCCGATGTGCCCGCTATCCTGAAACACGTTCAGGGCAAAAGGACATTCAGTTACGGACATCTTTCGCGACAGCATCCAGCAAACCGTTGACAAACTTTGCATCTTTCTTGTCGAAAAAGGCGTGCGCGACGTCGAGATATTCGTCGATCACCGTCGCCGTTGGGACATCAGGCCGCGCAATCAATTCATAGGTACCACAGCGCAGCAGCTGAAGCATCGTCTTGTCCAGACGGCCCATCTTCCATTGCTCGCCAAGCTTTGCGTCAACCAACTGGTCAATTTCTTCGCGGCGGGCGTCCACGCCAGAGACAACGTCGTCGAAAAAGTCGGCATCGGCGTCGGCATATTGTGCGTCTTCGATTTCCTGCCCCAAACGATGGGCATGAAATTCATTCAAAAGGCGCGCAATGCCGATATTTTCCATATCCATTTGGTACAGCGCCTGCACCGACGCGAGACGCGCTGCTGAACGGGATTTAGACTTCGCACTTGCGTTATTGGCACTCATAATCTTTTCCTGACACTCGCCGCATGGGCGGGTAAACCTTCGGCATCGGCAAGCGTTGCCGCTGCGGGGCCTATAGCATTGATGGCGGCTTTATCGAGCGCGATAAAACTGGTGCGCTTCATGAAATCGAGAACCGAGAGGCCCGACGCAAATCGCGCGCGGCGTCCCGTTGGCAACACATGGTTGGGCCCGGCAACATAATCGCCAATGGCCTCTGGCGTCATACGCCCTAAGAAAACCGAACCTGCGTGCCGCACCAGATCGAAAAGCCGTTCGGCGCGGTCATCATCCACGGCAAGCTCCAAATGCTCACCCGCCAAGCGGTTGACCAGTGGCATCGCGCCTTCCAGATCGTCGACCAGCACAATCGCACCGAAATCATCCCAGCTCTGCCGCGCGACGGCGCCGGTTGCGAGTGATGCAATCTGGGCATCAACGGCTTTTGCGACTGCGTCGGCAAAACCGGCGTCGTCGGTGAACAGAATCGACTGGCTTGTGGGGTCATGCTCGGCTTGGCTCAACAGGTCTGCGGCAATCCATTCAGGATCGTTCTTCGCATCTGCGACCACCAATATTTCGGAAGGGCCGGCAACCATATCAATGCCGACAACGCCATAAAGCTGACGCTTGGCTTCGGCGACCCATGCATTTCCGGGGCCAGTGATGACATCAACGGGGCGGATGCGCTCCGTACCATAAGCGAGCGCCGCAATTGCCTGCGCGCCGCCCACGCGCCAGATTTCGTCGACTCCAGCCAGATAGGCCGCCGCCATAACGGCTTGGTTGGTCTCTCCGCCGGGCGTTGGCGTGACCATGACAATGCGCTCCACCCCTGCAACCTTCGCAGGAATGGCATTCATCAGCACCGACGATGGATAGGCGGCACGGCCACCGGGTACATAGACCCCCGCCGCATCGACCGCTGACCAACGTGCGCCCAAACGGACATTGTCGGCATCGCGATAGTCCCGGTTTTCGGGCAATTGTGCCTTGTGATAGGCCTCGATCCGCTTTGCCGCGAGCGTCAACGCATCGCGCAAATCGTGCGCAAGGGCCTCATAGGCCGCCTTGCACTGGGCAGCATCAATGTGCCAACCCGCGGCATTCAGGTCAAAGCCGTCAAAACGCTGGGTCATTTCGGCCAAAGTCACATCGCCGCGCGCACGGACATCGCGGATGGTTTGCGTGACAACGCTGGAGACGTCGGCATCCGCCTCACGCCGGCCATTTACCAGCGCATCAAATGCGTCAGCAAAGCCAGCGTCAGATGCGTTAAGCCGCTGCACGTGCGCCCGACAATTCGCGGAACGCCTGCACCAACGCAGGAATAGTGCCGCTCATCATTTTAAAGGCCGCGCGATTAACGATCAGCCGCGCCGAAACCTGCGAGATGATCGCCGTTTCGACCAAACCATTTTCTGCGAGCGTTTTGCCCGACGACACGAGATCGACAATACGTCCCGAAAGGCCAAGCGATGGCGCCAACTCCATCGCGCCGTTCAGCTTGACGCATTCCGCCTGAATGCCGCGCGCATGATAATAACGCGCGGTGGTCGCCGGATATTTGGTTGCAACGCGGATATGCCCAGCCTGAACATCATCAACGGCGTCCCGCGGCATCGCGACCGAAATGCGGCAGCGGCCAATGCCAAGGTCAACGGGAGCGTAAAGCTCCGAATAATCAAATTCATCGATCACGTCGGACCCGACAATACCAATATGTGCCGCGCCATGGGCTACAAAGGTCGCAACATCAAAAGCGCGCACGCGAATGATGCTGATCGCGGGATTGTTGGTCGCAAAAAGCAACGCGCGGCTGCTATCGTCAAAGAACGCAGGCTCAGGCTCGATACCCGCCGCTTGCATAAGCGGCAAAGCCTCGTCGAGAATCCGTCCCTTGGGGATTGCAAAGATGATGCGTTCAGTCACAATGCCCGCGCTTTAGGGGTCATGCACAGAAAGGGCAATATGGCAGAAACCACGAAGTCGCACGATTTTGGCAAGGGTGTTATGGATGACAACCGTATTGCCGAAGGTATTAAGGTGCAGGCCGAACACTGCCGACGCAATGGTGCGCCTATCACCGCCCGCATAGTAGAGGCGCAATTGGCGCTGATGCATGGCAACAATATGTGCGGCCAGCGCATTGCCCATTGGCCCGGCCTTCCGCTTGAAGATGCCATGCCCTTGCGGCTCGCTGGCGGGTTTCACCATTTGCACCTCACCGGCGCGGACGAACGCCTAGCGCCTATCTATGAGGGCGAAATTAGCGCGCAAGCCGATGTCGACGCCGTGTTGACTGCCGTAACCGCTGACCATGATGCCCGTTTACTGCCATGGCTTGATGGTCCGCCACAGACCAACGAAGCGGGACGCTCCGCCAGCTTCATGGCGGCCTTGCTCTGGCTATCGCCAAGAATCGGCGGCACATTCGAATTGAACGAAATCGGTGCCAGCGCCGGTATCAATACGATGATGGACCGGTATCATTACAATCTGGGCGGCGTAAGCGCGGGGCCAGCGCACTCGCTTATGCAGATAAAGCCGGAGTGGATAGGTTCTCCGCCACCCGACGCACACGTCGAAATCGTGCAGATCAGCGGATGTGATCAGGCGCCCGTTGATTTGTCGGACGTGGACGCTGCGCTGCGGGTTAAAAGCTATGTCTGGCCCGAAAATGCAGACCGACTGGAGCGGATGGATGCCGCAATCGCGCTTGCTGCGCAGTCGCCTCCGTATGTTGTGCAGGCAGATGCGCTAGACTGGGTTTTGGAACGTCTTTCCGCACCGCAAAAACCGCATGTCGTCCGGGTTTTTAACCACTCAATCGTCTGGCAATATATACCGGAAGAAAGTCGGCGGAAAATTCGTGCGGCCATTGAAGCGGCAGGACAAGATGCAACCGCCGAACGTCCGTTGGCGTGGATCATGCTCGAAACGAACCGAGCGACATTCAAACATGAGCTGTTGGTCAAATATTGGCCCGGGCCCGACACATGGCAGCTGCTGGCCGAAGCGCAGGCCCATGGCGCGTGGGTACAGTGGCGGGCCAGTTAGCCTAGAAACTCCTCCATGGCCGCATTCACCGCGTCCGGCCGTTCCCAGATGACAAAATGGCCGCAATCCTGCACGGGTGCAATCGTCACATGTGGCACCAATTTTTCGATGCCGTCGATGTTACTTGCGGGCAGTGCCAGATCATCCATCGCCCACATAATCAGCGTCGGGATCATCAGCTTGGGAAATTCGCTTGCGGCAAAGGCAGGCATTTCGGCGTCTTCATCCATCGCGGGCACATAAAGTGCCGATGCGCGGTACCAGTTGAGCATGCCAAAGCACGCATCGCGGTCTTGCCAATCTTTCAGCAACGCAGCCCGCTCTTCGGGCTCCATTGCGCTTGGTTTATCCCAGCTAATCGTCTTCAACAGCAAGCCGGTCAGCGCAGCCTCACGCACCACAGCATCATTTGCGGGGTCACGGAACGCACGGATATATTGGCTGGCGGCCCGCTGTTGCATGTCGTTGATCATCAGCCGCTGGAACAGATAGGGATGCGGCGCATTGGCGATGATGGCACGCGTCACGCGGCCTGCCCATGCGGGGTTAGGTCCGCCCGGTTGACCATTGAGTGCAACACTCCATGCAATCGCGCCGCCCCAATCATGACCTGCAATGGTGAAATTGTGGATGCCCAGCGCGTCAGCCAATGCAAAGATATCCGCGGTCAGCTTGTCCGCCGTATAGGCATCGACATTTTGCGGCTTTGATGAATTGCGATAGCCACGCTGATCGGGCGCGATGCAGAAAAACCGGTCCGAAAAATGGGCCATCTGGTGCCGCCATGTGCGGTGCGATTCCGGAAATCCGTGCAAGAATATGATCGCAGGATTGGCAGGATCACCCGCCGTAAACGCATCCATTTCAATCCCGGTTGAAAGGGAAAAACGGTGATGCTTTAGTTCAGTCATGATGTTGTGCCTTATAGAATTGCGATAGATGTTGGACCGCGCTTCGCTCTAAATGCAAAGACATCCATGTTGTTTGCAAAAAATGTGCACCGACGCGAAACAACACGACAATAGGCCATCCGGGATAATATTCGCGGAACTAGCCTAGTTAACCCGCTTAACGCGAATGCCGCTATTGTTAACGACAAGCATATAGCTGCCAACCGCACCACGCTTAATTTTAAACTTTTGCCCGTTTTTCAGAATGGCCCAGCTTGTTTCGGTGGTTTGCCATGTGCCAGCGTCTTTTACCGTAAACTGATATCGGCCATTGCCCAGTGCTTGAACAGCTTGAAGCTCGCCTTCGACTTGCTTGAACTCTTCGTCCTGCTCCGCGTCGCTTTCGCCGAAGAACGGAATTTTGGGCAAGGAGAAACCAAATAACGACCGCTTGGTCTTGCGCACTTCGCCTTGATCAAGCAACACGACCTGCCGGCTTTCGGTTGCCTCTTCCAACGACTTGCTGGCGGCGTCGAAGCATTCCAAGCGCGCAGCGGCATCTGCCAAGGCACGGCACGCAACGATGTCGCTGTAAACTTTGGGACGATTGACGGTCGTTTCGGCTGCATGCGCTGATGACGCGCATAGGCCGGCGATCAGAACGGCATAGGTCAGCTTTGGCATTTTCGTCTCTCCCGCATTGGACCATCGTTTCGTTTGTACTTGAGCCTAGCGGCTATTCGCCCGGTGCACTAGCCTTGATCGCTAGCGCGTGGACGCGCGTTCCCGGAATATCCCCCAGCGCCTTGTTCACCATCCGCTGCCGCATCAGGCGAGATACGCCCGCAAAGGCTGCGCTCTCTATTTCCACGGTGAAGTGCGATTCACCTGAGCCATCGTCACCGCTATGGCCATGGTGTTTTGCGCTGTCGTTGATGACCGCGAGATGTGTGGGCGCAAATGCTGCCGTCAGCAGCGTTTCCATTTCAATATGTGCAGGGCCTTTTTCCATAAGCTCTGTATTCCCATATCCGCAGTTTTTCGCCAAGGGGAATTATGGATTCGCGGCAACCCTTTGACCGATTTCACGGCCGCGTTCGCGGTGCACAGCGGCATTGCGCGCATCCGCAATGCCGTGAGGCAGGCGAGTTTCGCGCGCCTGACCCGCATGGCCAGCGGGCATCAGCCAATGGCCCCGGCGACTATCAATATCTGTGCCTTGAACATGTGCGGCAGTTTAACGCAGACTATAACTGGTTCGCGGGCATGACCGCCGAAGAAATCATGGAAGCGCAAAGCCCCATCAACGTCTGGCCAAGCGAAACCCGTGCCTTTCGCGCCAGCGGCAGTGTCGATTCTCCGCCCAAATGGGCGGACTTCAAAGACCCGTTGGATGCCATATCCACACGCTTCCGATCACGCATGCCCAAGGAACGCGCCGACGGGCAATTCCTGTCGCCTGAGGACCGCAAAGCGCTCAAGACGCTAGGGCTTGGCGAGGATGCGGATAGGCGCGCCTTACGCAGCGCCTATTCGGCCAAGGTCCGCGCCTATCATCCTGATAAAAATGGCGGCAACCGGTCTTATGAAAAGGCTTTGCAAGACGTCATTGCTGCCTATACGCACCTTAAAACATCGCCCGCCTTTATTTGACGAGAACGACATGACTGACATTCCAAATATCCAGCCCAACAGCAGCGACACGACCATTCTAGCTGCCCCTGACAAAACCGTCAGCGTGCGCGAAATGTTCGGCATCGATGTCGACATGGAATGTCCTGCCTTTTCCGTTGCCGATGAGCGCGTTCCCGACACCGACGACAGCTATGTCTTTGACCCCGACACCACGCTCGCGATCCTTGCCGGCTTTGCCCACAACCGCCGCGTGATGGTTCAGGGATATCACGGCACAGGTAAATCGACGCATATTGAACAGGTGGCCGCGCGTTTGAAATGGCCGTGCATCCGCATCAACCTTGACGCGCATATCAGCCGCATCGACCTTATCGGCCGCGATGCGATCGTTCTGCGCGACGGGCAGCAAGTCACGGAATTCCGCGAAGGCCTGTTGCCGTGGGCGCTGCAGACACCGACTGCTTTGGTGTTCGACGAATATGATGCTGGCCGTCCGGACGTGATGTTCGTGATCCAGCGCGTGCTGGAAACCGAGGGCAAGCTGACGCTGCTCGACCAGAACCGCGTCATTCGCCCGAACCCATATTTCCGCCTGTTCGCGACCGCCAACACCGTTGGCCTTGGCGACACAAGCGGGCTGTATCACGGCACACAAGCGATCAACCAGGGTCAGATGGACCGTTGGAACATTGTTGTTGGCCTGAACTATCTGCCCGCGCAGGTCGAAAGCGAAATCGTTTTGGCCAAGGCATCGGGCACCGATGCCGCGACCGTCGCCAACATGGTCAAGGTCGCGGAAATGACGCGCCAGGGCTTTATCAATGGCGATATTTCGACCGTGATGAGCCCACGCACCGTCATCACATGGGCCCAAAACACCGCCATTTTCAAAAATGTCGGCTTTGCGTTCCGCCTGTCGTTCCTCAACAAATGTGACGATGCCGAACGCGCTTTAGTGGCAGAATATTATCAGCGCGTCTTTGGTCAGGATCTGCCCGAAAGCGTCGTTGGAAAATCGTAAGCACGTTGGCCATTTCGCCGAAACACCGTTGAAGGGACCATTTATGAAACGCACTGCTCTTATTCTGGCGCTCGCGCTCAGCGCATCGCCGGCATTCGCTGCGCTCAAGCCCGGCACACGCGCAACCGATTTCACCACGCAGGCTGTTTTGGCGGGCGACGTATATACCTATAATTTGAACAAGGCCCTGAAACGCGGCCCTGTCGTTTTATATTTCTATCCCAAGGCATTCACATCGGGCTGCACGGTCGAGGCGCATGAATTTTCCGAAGCCGCCGATGATTTTGCGGCCTTTGGCGCATCGATCATTGGCATGTCGGCGGACAATATCGACACGTTGAAGCGTTTTTCGGTGGAGGCATGCCGCAACAAGTTCACCGTTGGCATCGCGTCCAAACCCGTCATCAAAAACTATAAGGTCAGCCTGCCCGTCATGGGCGGCACGAACCGCACGACCTATGTGATTGCGCCGGATGGAAAGGTGTTGTTCGCGTATTCCGAACTGGGTGTGAAGGGTCATGTGTCTGGCGCACTGAACGCGGTAAGGGCATGGCGCGCAGCCAATCCTAAAGGGAAATAATGCGCAAAGTTCCCCTTCTCCTTTTGCCGATGCTGCTGGCTGGCTGCACTGTGGCTGTCGAATATGGCGACATTCCCCACAATGTGCTGGCGGAAAACCCGCGCTGTAACCCGGCGCAAAATGACAGCGCATCGGTTGGCGGAAAAGACTATTTCATCGTCACCAGCCGGCTGCCCGATTGCCGCGGCGATAATATTAAACTGACCAACCATCGCGCCGACCGCGTTCGATTTGGCCGGTTCTCGCCGCCAGAAACGATCAAGCCCGCCAAGGGCGACAAGCAATTGGTGGTGCCGTTAGCGTTTCAGCCGGAAGACGCATGGTGGGATGGCCTGCGCGATGCCGCGAACCTGCGCAAGGGCCGCGTCCTTTTATATGTGCATGGCTATCGCGAAACATTGCAAACCACCGCCCGCGACGCCGTCCAGATTGGCGCGATGAGCAATTTTGACGGCCCGATTATCCATTATAGCTGGCCATCACAGGGCAATCTGTTGAGTTATGCCGTTGATGAAACCAACATGTATTGGGACGAGCGTAATTTCCGGAACTTCCTGACCAAATTGGCGCGCGCCGAATGGGTCAAGGAAATCGTCATTGTCTCGCATTCGCTCGGCGCACGGCTTGTCACCCCTGCCGTGGAATATGTCGACCGCACATCGACCAATGCCGATTCCAGCAATATTTCCAATATCATATTGGCGTCGCCTGATGTTGACCGTGAAGATTTCGAGCGCGATATCGCCGAAGAAGTATTGGCCGCCCGCCGCGTTAACAATGACCGGCGCGTAACCGTCTACGCCTCGCTCAGCGACCGCGCCCTCGCCGTATCGCGCGCCGTCCATGGCTATCCGCGGCTGGGGTCACCTTATTGCTTCAGTCCGTTCGAAGCCAAGGATTTGAAGGCCAAAGGGCTGCCGCAGCGTTGCTTTGCGAGCACGACCAAATATCAGACAGAGCCTGCCAAAACGGGCTTTACCATCATTGACACCACCGATGTATCCGGCGGTGGCGCTGGCCATAGCGATTATTTGCGCAGCCTTGCCGTGTGCAAGGATTTTGCGGCTGTCGTGAATGGCGCGCGGACAACCGAAGATCGCGTTGCGACCGCACAGGCGCATGTCTTTACGCTGCGCGCGCCGGTTAAGCCGACGAAAGCAGACATTGCAGCGGTATGTAAGCGAGTGGCGGATTGATGGCGAACGAATCTCCACTTGAACAGTTCAAGCAAGTCCTGACCGGCACGGCCCGCGCGCTCGCGCATGAGCCGGAGATTGAGCTTGCGTTCACCGCCGACGCGCCGACACACGCGGGCAAAAATTTTAAAGTGCCCATGCCCGGCCGGTTGTTGCCGCCTGACCAAGTCGCCGAAGCGCGTGGCTTTGCCGATAGTTTCTCACTGAAGCTCAAGCACCATAATGCCGCGCGCCATGCCGCCTTGCGTCCATCCGAAGTCATTGCCGGCGCTGCGTTTGATGCCGTTGAGAATGCGCGCGTTGAGGCATTGGGTTCGCGCAATATGGCGGGCATCGCCGCAAATCTGGGCCACGCGCTCGAACTCAAATTGCGCACCGACCCGATCAGCCGCGCACAGTCCGCCGACGAAGTCCCGATTTCGACCGCCTTATCGCTCATCGTGCGCGAACGCTTGACGGGCGCGCCTGTCCCGGACGCGGCGGTTGCTGGCGTCGATATGCTGCGTGGTTGGATTGAGGAAAAGGCAGGCAGCGATCTTGATGCACTTGCCCTCGCGCTCGACGATCAGGGTGCATTTGCCGCGCTCACGCAAGCGATGCTGGAGCATCTGAACCTGACCGAAGGCGACGTCGACCCGTCCGATGCCGATGAAGGCGGCGATGATGCCGAGGACAGCCAAGACCAAGATGGCGACAGCGACGATGATGGCGAAGGCGAAGCTGGCCAAGCCGAAGCGCGCGCCGAACCACAACAGGGTGAAGGCGAAGAAACCGAGGCCGATTATGACGGCGAGGATATGGACGATCAGGACGGTGCCGACGGCGAAATGGGCGATGACGGCATGCAACCCGTCACCCCGCAGCGCCGCAATTGGGACCATCTGCCGCAAAGCGATTACAAAATCTGGTCAACCAAATATGACGAGACCATCACCGCGACCGAGCTTGCCGACGAAGAAGAGCTGAACCGGCTGCGCGCCTATCTCGACCAGCAATTGTCCAACCTGCAATCGGTGGTGACAAAGCTCGCCAACCGTCTGCAACGCCGCCTGATGGCGCAGCAAAACCGCAGTTGGGATTTCGATCAGGAAGAAGGCATGATCGACGCAGCGCGGCTCGCGCGCATCGTCGTCTCGCCGGGCAGCTCGCTGTCGTACAAGATCGAACGCGAAACCGATTTCCGCGACACGGTTGTGACCTTGCTGATCGACAATAGCGGATCGATGCGCGGACGGCCGATCAGCATCGCGGCGATCAGCGCCGACATATTGGCACGCACGCTGGAACGCTGCGGCGTTAAAACCGAGATATTGGGCTTCACCACCCGTGCGTGGAAAGGCGGTCAAGCGCGTGAAGATTGGCTCGCTGCTGGACGGCAACCCATGCCCGGCCGCCTCAATGACTTGCGCCACATCGTCTACAAAAAAGCCGACGAGCCATGGCGTCATGCCAAGCGCAACCTTGGCCTGATGATGCGCGAAGGTTTGCTGAAAGAAAATATCGACGGCGAAGCATTGCTATGGGCGCACAACCGCCTGATCGCCCGCGCCGAAGACCGCCGCATATTGATGGTCATTTCGGACGGCGCGCCCGTTGATGACAGCACCTTGTCGGTCAATCATGGCGGCTATCTGGAACAGCATTTGCGCAAGGTTATCGAAATGATCGAAACGCGATCGCCCGTGCAATTGGTCGCGATCGGCATCGGCCATGACGTCACCCGTTATTACAAACGCGCCGTTACCATCATGGACGTTGAACAATTGGGCGGCACGATGATCGAACAACTCGCCGGCTTGTTTGACGAGGAATAGGCCGGCCTTTCAAACAGCTACGCCGCGGCGTGGGCACGCGATCCGCTGGGACGGATTTTAAATATTACCGTAGCCCTGAGCAGCAGGCAACGCCTGCGTCCGTCGAAGGGCGCCTCTCGACCACAGCGCAACACCGATAAACGCCCTTCGACAGGCTCAGGGCTACGGTGCGTGTTGACGATTTGACCAAGCGATCCGCTGCAGGGGTTCTAACATTACCGTAGCCCTGAGCAGCAGGCAGCGCCTGCGTCCGTCGAAGGGCGCCTTTCGACCACAGCGCAACACCGATAAACGCCCTTCGACAGGCTCAGGGCTACGGTGAATGTTGATCAAGCGATCCGTTTGGACGGGTTTTGAAATATTACCGTAGCCGCACTGTCATCCTCCCCATCGACTTGCGATGGGGAGGTGGCAGTCCGCAGGACTGACGGAGGGGCCTCAAACAGTGCAAGCCCCTCCACCATTCGCTGCGCGAACGGTCCCCCTCCCCATCGCAAGTCGATGGGGAGGATGAGGCAACTCTTGACCTTGCACCGTAGCTAAGCCATCGCAAAACCATGACCGAGCTTAAACTCTTCAACAGCCTGACCCGGCAACTCGAAACCTTCACCCCCGTCCACGCTGGCGAGGCGCGCGTTTATACCTGTGGCCCGACGGTCTATAATTACCCGCACATCGGCAACATGCGCGCCTATGTTTTTGCCGACACGCTTGGCCGGGTGTTGTCATATAAGGGCTATAAGCTCACCCATGTCATCAACATCACCGATGTCGGCCATCTGACCGACGACGCCGATGCGGGCGAGGACAAGATGGAGAAGATGGCGGCGGAAAAAGCGCAGTCGATCTGGGACATCGCGCGCCATTATACGCAAGCTTATTGGGACGACATCAAGGCGCTGAACATCCGTCAGCCCGCGCATTGGTCGATTGCGACCGAATATGTGCCCGCGATGATCGAGTACGCCAAAAGCATTGCCGACAAGCATTGCTATGAATTGGAATCGGGCCTGTATTTCGACACCTCTACCGTTGCCAATTATGGCGCATTGGCCCGTGCCAAGACCGAGGACGGAGAAGGCCGCATCGAAGAGGTCGAAGGCAAACGTCACGCCGCCGACTTTGCCATTTGGCGCAAGACGCCCGCGGGCGAAACGCGGCAGATGGAATGGGACAGCCCATGGGGCAAAGGCGCGCCGGGCTGGCATCTGGAATGCTCGGTGATGTCAGAGGCGCTGCTTGGCCTGCCGTTTGACATCCACACCGGCGGCATCGACCATCGCGAAATTCACCACCCCAATGAAATCGCGCAAAATCAGGCGCGCTGCGGCGGTGACCACAGCGGCGCACAATTTTGGATGCACAATAATTTTCTGATCGAACGCAGCGGCAAGATGAGCAAATCATCGGGCGAGTTCCTGCGCGTGCAATTGCTGATCGACAAAGGCTTCCACCCCCTCGCCTATCGCCTGATGTGCCTGCAAGCGCATTACCGCAGCGAACTGGAGTTTAGCTGGGAGGGTTTGCAGGCGGCGCTGGTGCGGTTGAAGCGGATGGTGATGGCGTATCGCAAATGGGCTGATCAACTAAAAGAAGGGCGCATGACCCCTGGCGATAGCTGGGAACGTGAGCGTGTAACCAATGCCTTGGTTGCCCGCTTCAATGCAGCGATATGCGGAGATCTCAACACTGCCGATGCCCTGACGGTGCTGGAAGAGATGCTTGGCCTAAGAGGTACCGCCCCCGAATGTATAGCGACGGCCATCGTACACATGGACAGGGTAATGGGCCTGAATCTCGGACGTTTAGAACGCGCCGACCTCCGCATCCGGCCCAAAGCCGCCGTCATTACCGAGGCCGAAATCGAAACCGCCCTGCTGCTGCGCAAAGACGCGCGCGCCGCAAAAGACTTCGCCAAGTCCGATGCCATCCGTGACGACCTCATCGCCAAAGGCGTTGAAGTCATGGACGGCGACCCGCTTGGTTGGGATTGGAAGTTGGATGTTTGAATTGGCCCCTCCGTCATCCGATGCTCACGCACCGGCTGCCACCTCCCCAATGCAAGTCATTGGGGAGGAGTTTTGCGCAACCTGCTCTATCCTCCCCATCGACTTGCGATGGGGAGGTGGCAGTCCGCAGGACTGACGGAGGGGCCAAAGTGCGTCCGCGCAAATCCGCCTTGTCGGTCACCCGCGCCAAACAGTTTCGCCGCGAACTGACCAAGCCGGAGCTTATGTTGTGGCAATACCTGCGCACATCGCCGTCAGGTCACAAATTCCGCAAGCAACATCCCGCCGGACCCTATGTTCTCGATTTTTTCTGCGCCCGCGCCAATTTGGCGATTGAGGTCGATGGCGCCGCGCATGATACGGACGTCCGGGCGGAACGAGATATTGCGCGTGATGCGTGGCTGTCGGAACGTCGCATCGACACCTTGCGTATTCCGGCAATTGACGTACTCAGGGATCCAACAGACGTAACACATAACATTGTCGCCACAATCGACGACCGACTTGTGCGTTTTGGGAAGGCCCCTCCGTCATCGCTTCGCGATGCCACCTCCCCATCGCAAGTCGATGGGGAGGAATAACGAATGACCAAAACGAAACTTGTGATGTCGGGGCTTGTGCGCCCCCTCATTGAACCACGCTTGCCCGATTGGATCGAGCCGCATTTCTTCATGTCGAAGGAAGAGGCGCTCGCGCTCGCGCCGCAGGCGGAGATTGGCTGGTTCGACATGTATGACAAGGGCGATATGGCCACGATCATCAATGCCGCCACCAACATGAAATGGCTAAACAGCATCTATGCCGGTGTCGACGGCATGCCGCTGGCGCAGTTGAAGGCGCAGGGCTGTGTTGTCACCAATGGCGCAGGCATTAACGCGATCACCATCGCCGAATATGTCGTCATGGGCATGCTGACCGTCGCCAAAAACTATCGCGAAGTGGTCCGCGCGCAGGAACGCCGCGAATGGCTGCTCGATTCGCCGGGCAAGGTTGAACTGTTCGGTTCCAAGGCCTTGCTGCTGGGCTATGGCGCGATTGGGAAGTTGATTGAAGAGCGGTTGAAGCCCTTTGGTGTCGATGTCACCATTGTGCGCCGCTCGGCAGGTCCAAACACGCTGACGCCCGATCAATGGCGCGCGCAATTGGGCGATTTTGACTGGGTCATCCTCGCCGTTCCCGCGACCGCGGAAGCCGACGGCATGATTGGCGCAGACGAACTTGCCGCGATGAAGAATAGCGCAACGCTCATCAACATCGCGCGCGGTTCCGTCATTGATCAGGACGCATTGGTCACTGCGTTGCAGGACAAGCACATCGCAAATGCCTTCCTTGATGTGACGACGCCCGAACCGTTACCGGCAGACCATGTCCTGTGGACGCTCGACAACGCGCATGTCACCATGCACTTATCGGGCCGCGCGCAGGACAAAATGTTCATGCGCTCCGCCACGCGCTTTTTCGAAAATCTGGAACGCTACCGCCAAGGCGCGCCGTTGGAGCCGCTAGTAAACCTCGATCTGGGATATTAAACCACCTTAGCCCTGAGCAGCAGCCGCAAAGCGGCTGCGTCCGTCGAAGGGCGCTATCTGGTGTAGCGCTACCCCCGACAGGCTCAGCACTTACGGTATAGGAGAACATGTCATGCCCCATAACCCCGCCGAAATCTGGCACACAGTTGCCCTGTCACGCGATGTTGATACCATATCCGCCGTCCTGCACGACGATTGCGTTTTCGAAAGCCCCGTCGTCCACTCGCCGCAAATGGGCAAGGCGATCACCGCCAAATATCTCGCCGCCGCGGGGCATACGCTGGGCAATGCCGAATTTGCCTATGTCGGCGAATGGCACCGCGAAAACAGCGCCATTCTGGAATTCAAGACCGTGATCGACGGTATCGCGATCAATGGCATCGACATGATTAGCTGCGATGATGATGGCCTCATCACCCATTTCAAGGTCATGGTTCGCCCGTTGAAGGGCATGAATATGCTCCACCAGAAAATGGGCGAGATGCTACAGCGCATGAGCACCTAAGCGCATGGCAACCGGAGACACATCGGGCCGGTGGCACCTGTTCGTACCGAAACTTGCCGGCGCAAGCTTGCATGACCGGTTAATCGCATGTGCCGGTGCTGGCCTTGGCGTCCTTGTCGCGGCGCTTGCGGGCCTAGGCATTCAGGACATATTCCCCGCTTTGCCATTCCTGATTGCCCCCATTGGCGCATCGGCGGTGCTGGTTTTCGTGGTGCCCTCCAGCCCATTGGCGCAGCCATGGCCCGTGTTCAGCGGCAATGTCATTTCCGCGTTGGTCGGCGTGACGGTGCTGCATATGGTACCCGTCACCTTTGCCGCGATCGCCATTGCAGTGGCTGCGTCGATTTTATTGATGTCGTTGCTGCGTTGCCTTCATCCACCCAGCGGCGCTGTCGCCATCACGACCATTTTGGGCGGCCAAGCCATTGTCGATGCGGGCTATATATACCCAATGTCGATTGTCGCCGCGAATTCGGCCGCATTGCTTGCGGCAGGATGGTTATTCCACCGTTTCAGCGGCCATAGCTATCCGCATCGCGCGGTGGCCACACCCGCCCTGCCCGTTGGCCTGCTGCGCGCCGATATCGATCAGGCCGTGCAGGAAGCGCATGAAAGCTTCGACATCGACTTGGCTGACCTAGAAGCTTTGCTCCTCACCGCCGAACGCATCGCCGAACAGCGCCGCGGCGCACAATAACAACATAACAAAAAAGGCCGGAAGGTTTCCCCTCCGGCCCATTTTGCTGTGCTTCAAAAAGCGTTGGACGATTAGAAGTCCATACCGCCCATGCCGCCCATTCCGCCCATGCCGCCTGGCATGCCGCCGGCGCCAGCAGCCTTATCTTCTGGCGCGTCGGAGATAGCAGCTTCCGTGGTGATCAACAGACCAGCAACCGATGCCGCGTCTTGCAACGCTGTACGGACAACCTTGGTTGGGTCGATAACGCCCGAGGTTACGAGATTTTCGTAAACGTCGGTCGAAGCGTTGAAGCCCATGGTTTCGTCGTTTTCACGAAGCAGGTTGCCCGAGACAACTGCACCGTCAAATCCGGCGTTGGCTGCGATCTGACGCAGTGGAGCAACAATCGCCTTGCGGATGATGTCGATACCACGTGTCTGGTCGTCGTTGGCGCCCTTGAGGCCTTCGAGAGCCTTTGTACCGTACAGAAGTGCAGTACCGCCGCCTGGGACGATGCCTTCTTCAACGGCTGCGCGGGTTGCGTGCAGCGCGTCATCAACGCGGTCCTTGCGCTCTTTCACTTCAACTTCGGTGGAACCACCGACCTTGATCACGGCAACACCGCCGGCGAGTTTCGCCAAACGCTCTTGCAGTTTTTCACGGTCATAATCGCTGGTCGTGTTTTCGATCTGTGCACGGATCGCTTCTACGCGGCCCTTGATCGCACCGGTTTCGCCAGCACCGTCGACGATGATGGTGTTGTCCTTGTCGATGGTGACGCGCTTGGCTTGGCCGAGCATGCCCAAGGTAACGGTTTCAAGCTTGATGCCCAGATCTTCGCTGATCATTTCACCCTTGGTGAGGATCGCGATATCTTCCAGCATCGCCTTGCGACGATCGCCAAAGCCAGGTGCCTTCACCGCAGCAATCTTCAAGCCGCCACGCAGCTTGTTGACGACCAAAGTTGCAAGCGCTTCGCCTTCAACGTCTTCAGCGATGATGAGCAATGGACGGCCCGACTGCACCACAGCTTCGAGAATTGGCAACATGGCTTGCAAGTTACCGAGCTTCTTTTCGTGGATGAGGATATATGGGTTGTCCAACTCGACCGACATTTTCTCGGTGTTGGTGATGAAGTAAGGCGACAGGTAACCGCGGTCAAACTGCATACCTTCGACAACTTCGAGCTCGCTTTCACGGCCCTTAGCTTCTTCGACGGTGATAACGCCTTCCTTGCCGACCTTCTCCATGGCGTCTGCAATCATCTTACCGATTTCAGCTTCACCATTTGCAGAGATCGTACCGACCTGTGCGATTTCCGAAGAACCAGCAACTGGCTTCGAACGCTTTACAAGGTCAGCAACAACCGCGTTTACCGCCGTGTCGATGCCGCGCTTCAGGTCCATTGGGTTCATGCCCGCTGCAACCGACTTCATGCCTTCGCGAACGATCGCTTGCGCCAGAACTGTTGCAGTGGTCGTGCCGTCCCCGGCAACATCGTTGGTCTTCGAAGCAACTTCGCGGACCATCTGTGCACCCATATTTTCGAACTTGTCTTTCAGTTCGATTTCCTTGGCGACGCTAACGCCGTCCTTGGTGATGCGTGGTGCGCCAAAGCTTTTGTCGATAACAACGTTACGGCCCTTTGGACCAAGCGTTACTTTTACAGCGTCAGCAAGAATGTCTACGCCGCGCAGGATGCGTTCACGCGCATCGCGGCCGAATTTCACGTCTTTAGCAGCCATGATATTTTTCCTTTAGTTGTGTGCCCCAGCGAAGGCTGGGGTCCAGATTCTTGTGTTTGGACTGGATCCCGGCCTGCGCCGGGAAACATCTACGTTGTTTAGGAAACGATTCCCAAAATGTCCGATTCCTTCATGATCAACAGGTCTTCACCGTCGATCTTGACTTCGGTGCCCGACCATTTGCCGAACAGGATCTTGTCGCCAGCTTTGACATCAAGTGCGGTTACAGTGCCGTCGTCGGCGCGTGTACCGGAACCCACGGAGACGACTTCGCCTTCCTGTGGCTTTTCCTGGGCTGTATCAGGGATGATGATCCCGCCAGCGGTTTTTGCTTCGGCCTCGACCCGACGGACGAGAACGCGATCATGCAATGGACGAAATGCCATGTTGAACTATCCTTTTTCTGTTTCGCCATCCCGCCACGCCTACATCAAGCAGGGGACGGCAATGAATGTGCATTAGCACTCATACAGGACGAGTGCTAACGGAGCCCAGATAGGGTCTTTTTATGACAGGTCAAGGACTCGGGAAGCGAATTTTTTTCGCGTCGTGGGTCAAGCGCGGGCTGGTAATCCCGCCGCCCGTAACGCCGCATGGGCATCGGCGATGCTGTGCTGGCCAAAATGGAAAATCGACGCCGCGAGCACCGCGCTCGCATGCCCTTCACGGACGCCATCGACCAGATGGTCAAGGTTACCGACGCCGCCGCTGGCGACAACGGGGATGTTGACCGCATCGGCAATCGCGCGGGTCAGTGCAAGGTCATAGCCGTCACGCGTGCCGTCGCGGTCCATGCTGGTGACGAGCAATTCGCCTGCGCCGAGTTCGGCGAGTTTTACCGCATGTTCGAGCGCGTCAATGCCTGTTGGCTTGCGTCCACCATGGGTGAAGATCTCCCAATGGTCACCGCTGCGCCGCGCATCGACCGAAGCGACCACGCACTGGCTGCCGAAACGTGCGGCGATATCCGCGACGACTTCGGGTCGGGCCACCGCCGCGCTGTTGACCGCGACCTTATCTGCCCCTGCCAGCAACAACGCCCGCGCATCCTCTGCACTGCGCACGCCGCCACCGACGGTCAGAGGCATGAAGCATACTTCTGCGGTCCGCCGGACCACATCGATAATCGTGCCGCGCCCTTCATGGCTTGCGCCGATATCTAGAAAACAAAGTTCGTCCGCACCCGCCGCATCATATGCCTGCGCCTGCTCCACCGGATCACCGGCGTCGCGCAGGTCGACAAAGTTGACACCCTTGACCACGCGGCCATTGGATACGTCGAGGCAGGGAATGACGCGGACGCGGACGGTCATTGCCATTCCTCCCCGGTACGGGGAGGGGGACCGCGACGCGCAGCGTCGGGGTGGAGGGGGGCGTAACGAATGCACAGAGCATTCAGGGTTGGGAGGCCAACGCAAGCCCCCTCCACCATCCTGCGGATGGTCCCCCTCCCCGTGCCGGGGAGGAATTTTTCACCCCCAAATATCACGCCCGCTCCGCCACTTTAATCGCCATCGATGTTTCACCGCAGTCCTGAGCCATCAGCGCGGCACGCGCTGATGAAAGTCGAAGGACGCCCATCGGTGATGCACTAGCATTATAGGCACCCTTCGACGGACGCAGCCGCAAGCGGCTGCTGCTCAGGGCTTCGGTGTTATGTGAAGGCACGTTCACGCCCGCTCCGCCACTTTAATCGCCGTGGCCAGATCCAGCCGTCCGTCATAAATCGCACGGCCGGTAATCACGCCTTCAATGCCATCCTTGGCATGCAGCGCGAGCATGTGGATGTCATCAATGCCCTTCACCCCGCCGCTGGCGATCACGGGAATGTTTACGCGCCGCGCCAAATCAACGGTCGCGTCGATATTGCAACCGGTCAGCATCCCGTCGCGCCCCACATCGGTGAACAGGATGGACGCCACGCCCGCATCTTCGAACCGGCGCGCCAGATCAATCACCGGCATGTCAGATTTCTCGGCCCAGCCCTCGGTCGCGACAAAGCCGTCGCGGGCGTCGACTGCAACGACAATGCCGTCTTCGAACTCGCGCGCCATCTCTTTGACGAACTGCGGATCTTTGAGCGCCGCCGTGCCAATTACCAACCGCGCGACGCCCATGTCGAACCAGCGTTCAACCGTCTGCGTATTGCGAATGCCGCCACCCAATTGGATGTAACCGGGGAAATTTTCGATGATGCCTTCAACTGCCTCGGCATTTTCGGGGCGACCGGCAAAGGCGCCGTCCAAATCCACGACATGCAGAAACTCTGCGCCTTGTTCGGCAAACAGCATCGCCTGCGCAGCGGGATCATCGGCATAGACCGTCGCGCGGTTCATATCGCCTTCGGCCAAGCGCACAACTTCGCCACCCTTCAGATCAATCGCGGGGAAGACTATCATAACAAACTCTCTCTTCTTTGCGCCTCTGCGCCTCTGCGTGAACAGAAAACAACCTCACGCAGAGGCGCAGAGGCGCGGAGAGTTGACCAAGGACCCGTCACGGCATCCACTCCAAAAAGCGTTTCAGATAATTAATGCCATAAGCCTGGCTTTTTTCGGGATGAAACTGGACACCCATTATGTTGCCCCGACCAACCGCCGCGACCAAGGGCCCGCCATGGTCCGTTGTCGCGAGCACGTCCGCATCGTCCGTCGCATCGAAATGATAGCTATGCAGAAAATACGCCTCGCCCGCTTCGATCAGCGGCGCACCTTGCGTTGGAACAACGTCGTTCCAGCCCATATGCGGGATTTTCAAATCCGCAGCCGGGGCAATCGCGCGGACGGTTCCGCCAATCCAGCCAAGCCCGCGCGTCGTGCCATGCTCAACGCCCGCATCGGCCAACAGCTGCATACCGACACAAATGCCCAGAAACGGAATGCCCTCAACGCGCACGCGCTGCTCCATCGCGGCGACCATGCCGTCAATCGCGGACAGCGCCTCCATACAATGCGCAAAGGCGCCAACGCCGGGCAGAACGATGCGGTCGGCTTTGGCAACAATATCGGGATCGGCGGTGACATGCACGTCGCCTGCGCCCGCCGCTTTCAACGCATTGTGCACCGAATGCAGATTGCCCGCGCCATAATCAATCAGCGCAAGTGACACGGCCTAGAGCGTGCCCTTGGTCGACGGGATCGCGTCTGCCTTGCGCGGGTCAATCTCGACCGCTTGGCGCAATGCGCGGGCCAAAGCCTTGTAGCAGCTTTCGACGATGTGGTGGTTGTTCGAACCATAGAGATTTTCGATGTGCAGCGTAATGCCCGCGCTGGTCGCAAAGCTGTGGAACCAATGTTCGATCAGCTCGGTATCCCATTCGCCCAGACGCGGCATACCAAGCGATACTTTCCACACGAAATAGGGCCGACCCGAAATGTCGAGCGCACAGCGCGTCAACGTTTCATCCATCGGCGCATAGGCCGTGCCATAACGCGTGATGCCGCGTTTATCGCCCAATGCCTGCAACACCGCCTCGCCAATCGCGATGCCCGTGTCTTCGGTGGTGTGGTGCTGGTCAATGTGCAGGTCGCCAACGGCCTTCACCTTCAGGTCGATCAGCGAATGGCGCGACAATTGCTCAAGCATATGGTCGAGAAAACCGATGCCCGTTGACACGTCATATACACCAGTGCCGTCGAGGTTCACCTCAACATCAATGGACGTTTCGTTCGTCTTACGACTTATGGAGCCTGTACGCATGGCCGCCGATATAGCCACATGCACGCATTTGGCAAGTTGGCTTAAGGCAACAAGTATCTTGATTTCACACGCGCGGACGTCCACCAAGCGGGCATGACCGAAGAGCATGTAGATAGCCTGATTCCTTATGATGACGTTGTGCAAGAGGCATTGCGCGCCGTCGTTGGCCGCGTGCTGGGCGATGTCGCGCGCGATGGCCTGCCCGGCGACCATCATTTCTACATCACGTTCAAGACGCAAGCACCGTGCGTTGCCATTCCGCAGCATCTGCACGAACGCTTCCCCGATGAAATGACCATTGTGCTGCAGCACAAATATTGGGACCTGAAGGTGGAGGCCGAACATTTCGAAGTTGGCCTGTCGTTCAGCCAGATCCCGTCGCATTTGTTCATCCCTTACGCCGCGATCACCGCCTTTGTTGATCCGGCCGTGGATTTCGCGCTGCAGTTCCATGTCGATGCAGGCGAAAGCGAGCCCGAACCGCATGAAGAAGCCGGTAATGACGGCCCGACCGTCGTCGTCGAAGACGGCTCAAACGTCGTCAGCGTGGACTTCGGGCGGAAAAAGTGACGGCGGAAACCCGCACTGAAACCGACAGTTTTGGACCGATAGCGGTCCCCGCAGACGCCTATTGGGGCGCGCAGACGCAGCGGAGTATCGCGAACTTTCCCTTTCTGGCGCAGGAGCGGATGCCGATTGGCATTATCTACGGCCTTGCCCATGTAAAACGCGCCGGCGCGTTAACGCACAAAGCATCGGGCGCGTTGCCAGCGGACATTGCCGACGCGATCATCGCCGCCGCAGACGCCATATTGGCGGGCAAGCATGACGATCAATTCCCGCTCGTCATCTGGCAAACGGGCAGCGGCACGCAGTCAAACATGAATGTGAACGAGGTGATCGCCGGCATCGCCAATGAAGCGCTGGCGGGCACACGCGGCGGCAAATCGCCGGTGCACCCCAATGATCATGTCAACATGGGCCAATCGTCGAACGACAGCTTTCCCACCGCAATCCATGTCGCGGTGGCCATCGCGGTGTGGCGTGATCTGATCCCCGCGTTGCAACACCTAACCGATGCGCTGACCGAAAAGTGCCAGGCATGGGGCGCGATCATCAAAATCGGCCGCACCCATTTGCAGGACGCAACGCCGCTGACCTTGGGTCAGGAATTTTCCGCCTTTGTCGCGCAACTGATCGCCAACCGTGCGCGGGTCGAAGGGACAATTGTCCATAATGTGCAAAAGCTCGCGCAAGGTGGCACGGCGGTCGGCACGGGCCTGAATGCGCCAGCGGGTTTTGACGTTGCGATTGCCGCCGAAATCTCGACCGCGACGGGCATCGCCTTTGAACCCGCGCGTAACAAGTTTGAGGCGCTGGCATCCAATGACGGACTGGTGCAGATGTCTGGCACGCTCAACACGCTTGCCGTGTCCCTGACCAAGATTGCCAACGATATCCGCTTGCTTGGGTCAGGTCCGCGCTCGGGCCTTGGCGAGCTGCATTTGCCGGAGAACGAGCCGGGCAGCTCGATCATGCCGGGTAAGGTGAACCCGACGCAGTGCGAAATGCTGACGATGGTCGCGGCGCAGGTCATGGGCAATCATCAGGCGGTGACGATTGGCGGGATGCAGGGACATTTGCAGCTGAACGTCTTCAAACCGCTTATTGGCGCCAATGTGCTGCGTTCGGTGGAGTTGCTCAGCATCGGCATGGACAGCTTTGCCAAAAATTGCGTCGCCGGGCTTGAACCGGATCGCGACCGCATTGCGGAGCTTGTCGAACGCTCGCTCATGCTCGTCACCGCGCTTGCGCCCGTCATTGGTTATGACAATGCGGCCAACATTGCCAAGGCCGCACACAAAAATGGAACCACCCTGCGCGAAGCGGCGTTAGCATCCGGACTGGTTGACGAAGTAACCTTCGATACCCATGTCAGACCGGAAGATATGGTTTAGGAGACCGATAATGCTAAGATCCATCGCAGGCGCCGTTGTCGGTGAAGTGATTGGCCGCAAAAGTGGCCATGGCTTGTTGGGTGCAGGCATTGGCCTCGTGGCCACACGTTTGGCGACGCGCTCCATTCCGGGGCTATTGCTTGTCGGCGGCGCAATTGCGGCGAAAAGCATATATGATCAGCGCAAGGGCCGCAAAGAGGGCTAACGCGCTTTCATTGCCACTAAAGCTTCCCTCTTGACGCCGCCCTGCCCTTTCGCGCACTAGCGGCTATGGGCAACACCGACAATCATAAGCCGCACGAACTGGAACGCCGGGGCCTTCTATTCGTGCTTTCGTCACCTTCAGGCGCAGGTAAATCGACGCTTTCACGCATGTTGTTGGAAGCGGACGAAAAAATCGCCTTATCGGTTTCCTACACCACGCGCGAACCGCGGCCCGGTGAGATTGAGGGCGTCCATTACCATTTCACCGACACGGCGACGTTCAAAAAAATGGCCGCAAACGGCGAATTCCTCGAATGGGCGCATGTTTTTGGCCATCGCTACGGCACGCCAAAGGCCCCTGTGGAGGAAAAGCTCGCCGCCGGATGCGACGTCTTGTTCGACATTGACTGGCAAGGCGCGCAGCAACTGTATCAGGAAGCTGGCCCCGACGTGGTGCGCGTATTCATCTTGCCGCCATCCATCGACGAACTCGAACGCCGCCTACACAGCCGCGCGCAAGACAGCGAAGCCGTCATCGCCGACCGCATGAGCCGCGCCAAGGCCGAAATCGGCCACTGGGACGGCTATGATTATGTCCTTATCAATGACGATGTGCAGACCTGCTTTGAAAAGGTCCGCCAGATTCTGGCCGCAGAACGCATGAAGCGTCGCCGGCAAAAGGGACTCATTGGCTTCGTGCGCGACCTCGCGGCGTCTTAAGCGGTCGGGGCCACCGCTGCGAGCAACAGCGTAATTCCGCCCAAACCGATCGACAGGTGCCAGCGCAGCTTCATCCAACCGTCCGGCAACTGGCAGCGCGCGGAAAGCCAGCGATCCGCCAGCGGTGAACCCAGTACGAAAAACCCAAGCCACGCCAGCGACGGGCCGGGCCATTCAAGGCCCCATATCCACGGCAGATAGGTGGCGAACGCCAGCAAGCTTGGCGCCACAGCCAGCGCGAATATCGCGGTCGCCGATGCATCATCACGGCGCGTCGTGACGCTCAGTCCCCACCACATGCCGCCCAAAAAGCTGAAGATAAACGCCGCATAACCATAAGCCGCGGCAAGCCCAGTCCAACGATATTCTGACCCCGAAAACACCAGCACGGCGGCAAAAATCTGCGGCAGCAAACCGGCATAGCCCGCGACAAATGCCGCCTTGGGTAGCGGCCTTAACGTGAATATCGCGGTGTTTTTGGGCGAAGCGTCGGTCATCGGGATTTCCTTACATGCTGCATGCACATAAGTTTGGTCCAGCGTTAGCCCAAGATGGGCTTTTACCTATGGTTTCGCTTCAACACCCGGTGTTAGCAGGTCGAGAAACCGGACGGCGGCCATAAATTCAGCGGCGCGGTCATTGCGGTTTTTCTGCGCCCAATGATCCGCGCCCCACAATTCTTCCTGCCACAGTTCATCAAGGCAACTGGCGTTCCAGATATCCTCCGCCGATCCTGCGCGCTCCACAACCGCCAGCGTCGCGATCAGCGAGCCCGACAGATGCGCCAGCTTTGCCATGGCGGCCAGTTCAAACGTGCCGCGTGCCGCCACCGCAGCGCGCAAGGTTTCGAGCGTCGCTTCAGGCTGTGGCTGGTGCATGATGCCCTCCACAATCACAAAGCTGACATCATAACGGGTGCGTGCCCAGTCGAGCCAAGGGTCCCAGATTTCGGCTTGCCGATCCGCCAATGCTTCACCCGCAGCGCCGCGATAACAAAACAGATCAGTTTCGCCATAGGCCGCAATCGCAGCGGCAAAGCCATCCCTATCGGGGCCAATGCGATCAATCGCCGCGTTGGCAAAACCCGTCATTGGCATCAACAGCGGGTCGACAGTCTTTTCCACCGCATCCCATTCGGCCACCACCGCATCCGCCAGCTTTTGCGTCGGCAGCGCGAGCACATTGTGCGTAGGCGTTTTAATCGGCCGGCCATCCAGCCGCACCGCATGTCCAAAACTGCTTGGCTCTAGGGTAACCTCTTTCCAAAATCGTCTCATGGCAGCGGCTTGCTCTTCCACTTTTTGGCCAGAAACACCGGCACGAGCAGGAAGGCGAACATGCCGATCAGAAACAGCACATAACCCGCGGCGATGGGCAGGCCAAAGGCCTGACGCGCGATGACGGCGAGCCCTGTCACCAACATAATCGCGCCGCCAATCCGGCACAGATTGATGACCAGAAACCGATATTGCGCCTGCGTATCGTCGCGCGCCTTGTCATCATTAGGCGTCATGCAAAATTCTCCAGATAGATTTGAAGCTGGTCCATGCTTTCGGCGATGTAATCCGCGCCTGCCTCGCGTAAATCGTCCACGCTGTGATAGCCCCAATTGACCCCGACAGTGCGTGTCCCCGCCGCGCGGCCCATGTGAATGTCATACACCGTATCGCCAATGACAACCGCATTGGCGGCGTCGGCCCCTGCTTCGGCCAAGGCTTGATACACCATCGACGGATGTGGCTTGGACGGGTGGCGATCCGCGGTCTGCAATGTGACGAACAAGGGCCGGAGTGCGTGATGGTCGAGGCAGCGCGTCAGCCCGCGGTCGGACTTTCCGGTAGCGACGCCCAGCATCCAACCGCTTTCGTCCAGAGAGGATAAAAGCGCGGCTATGCCGTCATATAAGGGTTCATCGACCAGCCCATTGCTGCGCAATGTCCAAAAGGCCGCACGGTATTTGTCAGCCAAATCATGGTGCAGATCATCGGCGGCCTCTGGCAACAACATCCGCATCGATTCCACCAAAGACAATCCGACCACCCGCCGCGTTTCATGCCGCATCGGCGGCGTCAGCCCCGCCTCTTCAAAGGCATGCTCCATCGCCATGCAAATATTTGCCTGACTGTCGACCAGCGTGCCGTCGCAATCAAAAATGGCGAGTTTTATCATGGGGTGAGATTACGCATAGCATTGGCGATGGCAATGTTGCCGGCTTCCTCTGCGCCATCTGCGGCCGATATTCGGACAGCTTCGGCTTTGTTTTGGCCAAGCTTCAACGTGCTGCGCCACGTGGCAATGTGCATTTCAAAACCGTAAATCCCGCGCAGCATTTTTTCAAACATGCCGTCGGCCATTTTGGCGCGTGTCCAAACGGGTTTGGGCGCCAGCTTCAATTCTTGATGATGTGACAGCGCGTCCGATTGGGCAATCAACGCCGCTTCGTCCATTTTCCGGACAGAACCCACAAGCTCAATCGCCACATAATTCCATGTCGGCACCTGATCGGGAATGCCGTAATAATCGGGGCTGATATAACCATCCGGCCCGTTTATCACGAACAATGCCTCTGCGCTGTCTAGATAGCGCGCTATCGCATTGTTGCGCGCCATATGGAAACCGATGCGATCATCGTCCAGAAATACAAATGGCAGATGCGCGACATACGGCCCATCGGGGGTATTCAGGAATAACATGCCAAAGCCGATATCCTTGGCGAAAGCGCGCATGGCGTCGCAATCTTCCCAACGGAATGCAGCATTGGGATGCATCAGGGCTTACCCTTTGACGTGACCTTCTTCCCCGCCGGTTTTTTGCTGGCGACTTTTTTGATCACTGGCTTTTTGGCGGCGATTTTCTTGCCGGCGGCCATTTGGCTGCGTTTGTTGTCCTTGGGCTTGTCCGACACGGAACCGCGCGAGCGGCGTTCGCCCTTGCGCTCCTTGCGCGCGGATTTGGCGATATTGGCGGCAACGCGCTTTTTGCCTTCCGCCGTTTCGCTGAACTTCGGTGCATCCAGCACCAGTGCATCGCCCATTTCGATGTCGAAGCCCAAATCTTCAAAGCTCGACTGCATATGCGGGGGCAAGTCGGCGCGCACGTCAATCTGGTGCCCGGATGGATGGTCGATGCGGATGCGGCGCGCGTGCAAATGCATTTTGCGGCTGATCGTGCCTGTCAGAAACGCGTCCTTACCGCCATATTTGCCGTCGCCAACAATGGGGTGGCCAATGGCGGCCATATGCACGCGCAACTGGTGGGTGCGGCCGGTATAAGGCTGCAATTCGACCCATGCGGTGGCGTTTCCGGCGCGTTCGACGATGCGATAGCGGGTGCGGGCCGACTGCCCCTCCTTTTCATCGACATGCATTTTCTCGCCGCCGCTACCGGGCTGCTTGCCAATCGGCAGGTCGATAAAACCATCGGCGATGTCAGGCACGCCAACGACCAACGCCCAATATACCTTGCGCGCGGTGCGTGAGGAAAATGCCTTGGCAAAATGCCCTGCCGACCGCGACGTGCGCGCCAACAAAAGCGCGCCCGACGTGTCCTTGTCCAACCGGTGCACCAGTTTTGGCCGGTTATCGAGTTCAAATCCTAAGGCGTCAAGCAAACCATCAACATGGTTCTCGGTCTTGGTGCCGCCCTGCGTCGCAAGGCCAGCGGGTTTGTTGATGACAAGCGCCGCATCATCCTTGTGGATCACCATGCTCAGCGCGAATTCCATTTCGTCTTCGGTCAGATCGCGGCGCTTGCGCACCGGACGCGCGCTGGAGGATGCCGACACATCAGCAGGCGGCACGCGCAGCGTTTGCCCCGCCAACAGCCGGTCGCCCGGGGTCGCGCGCTTTCCATCAACGCGCAACTGCCCCGTGCGCGCCCAACGCGACACGATGTTGAACGATGCGTCGGGCAAATGCCGCTTAAACCAACGGTCCAGGCGAATGCCATCATCATCAGGGGCGACGACGAATTGCCGAATGCCTTTTTCGTCTTGCTTACTCATGTCCAAATTGTCCTTGCCAGCATCATTCCGGCGAAGACCGCACCCAATGCCAATATTACCGAAACCGCGGCATATGCCGCCGCCATCATGCCCTGCCCCCGTTGCACCATTTGCGCCATTTCAAGGCTGAAGGCGCTGAACGTCGTAAAGCCGCCCAGCACACCCACACCCAAAAACAAGCGCAACGGTTCCGCAGCGTTATCGCCGCGCACCAACCACGCCGCCAGCAACCCCATGGCAAGCCCGCCAAGCAGGTTCGCGGCAAAGGTCGGCCATGGCCAACCCCCGACGTTCACCGGCAGCGCACGCGACAGGCCATAGCGCAGTGCTGCACCTATCGCTCCGCCGGACATGACAAGGATTACGGGATTCATCGCCGTCGCTGTAGCGGCGCTTGCATGGAAAAGCCAGCCAAACCAATGGGCGCGGCTTAGCCAGCTTGCGCGAGAAAGGCCGTCCCGAGTTCTTTTAAAAGATGCACCCGAATTCCATGCTGGGCCACATGCGTCTGCGTGGTAACCACGCCGATGCTGCCGGAACGCTCGCCATTGGCATCATATAAGGGCACACCAACCATGAACTTCAGCCCACGCAGGAGCAGCGGGTCTGCCCATTGGCTGAGCTGTGGATGTACCGCAAGATTGGGGACGACGGTTGTCCCCCTGCCGCATTGTGCCCCAAAGGCTGCCGCAAAGCCCGCCCGGTCGACGCCGAGTTCAATCCCGAATATCGCATCGCGATTGGCACCATCGCTGTGCTGACACGCCAAAATAACGACCGGCACATCAAGAATTTGGGCAATTTCGGAAAGGATCACGCAGTTATTTTCTTTCTGTTTCGAACGATCCATTGGGCGCGATGCACCGCATCCATTTTCGTGATCCACGACGGCGCGATATGATTTTACATATTATATCCTCAAATCTTGTGCTGCCGGGGGCGAGCAGCAATTTTAATGATAGCGTGATGCCATCATACGACCCCGGACTCCGGGATGTTATGCCCCCGCCACCATCCACATATGACATGCACATGGTGACAGAATTATCGCCAAAGACATTCAAACCAGTTGAGGGGCAACTGGCGGCTGCGAACGTCCCGATGTCGACCAACATTGCGAGAAATCCGCTACCGAGTCAGCAGGCGACCATTCATGTGGAAATTATGGCCAACTTGTAACGGAGCGGTTAGGTTGAACCTGTTTGTAACGGTCCGGAATTGGGAACCCCCGTCATCCGCGCGTTTGCATATGCATGTAACGTTACACAACCGACGTGAATATGCTTTCGAAGGGTTTCATTTGTAACTAATATATGTATTCTACATCCGGTCACATTCAAATCCGAACGAGGTGCAATGGACAGATTGAAAGACGACGGTGAACGTCGCTTGCATCTCCAAGCGGAAGCCGAAGCTGTTTTAGCGGACGCTAGCTTCCGTCGCTCTCCGACATTAAGCGCATTATTGAGGTATCTTGTTAACGAAACAATCGCCGGGCGCGGCGAGGACCTAAAATCCTATACCATCGCAGTAGACGGGCTTGGTCGGTCGGTAGATTTCGATCCGTCTTCTGACAGCTCTGCCCGTGTGCAGATGATCCGGCTACGCAAGGCGCTTGAGAGCTATTACGCAAAAAACGCGCCGTCGGACCGACTGTGTTTATATGTGCAAGCGGGGTCCTATGTCGTCCGCATTGCCATTCCTTCTATCGCATATCCAACGATGTACCGGTTACAGGAGGTTGCCAGCGCGCAAGCCCCAACCAATCCGACAACCGACAAGTCGTTGACTGGCGGCAACACCACCAGGCGAAACCCGTCAACCGAACCGGACAAAAGCGCGGGAAAATTTTTCGAATGGGTTCATAAATGGCGGGGATCGACGGGTATCGCGGCCGGCATAGGTATCGCCGCGATGGCGTTCTTTGGCTATCAATATGCTGCTACGCCGGAAACCGCCAGTTTTAGCCCTGTCGTCAAAATTATGCCGATCGCGACGGGTGGAGAATTGGAATTAATGCCCTTGGTCGGGGCAATTCGAAACGCATATGAGGCCGATCTGCCCCGCTTTAAATCGGCGCGCGTCCGGATCGGCCGTCGTTCCGATCAAGCCCATCAACAAAAAGAAGCCTATCGGGTGAACACACGGCTTGTGGTAACCAGCACGTCACACGCCACCTTATATGTAAGCGTGGAAGAATCGGGCAATGACACCGTTTTGTGGAATCAGTCCGTTCTGCTGCCCGTCGATCCCGTCGCGGCATCGGCCCAACTGACACCCTTATTGGGTGACATCATGGGCCC
>Ga0187844_10000034_pt1 | contig 85366 bp, 66 predicted proteins | sample SpaLakP09_SKY_50_FD_134517 | JGI IMG/M metagenome (GOLD analysis project Ga0187844, IMG submission 134517) | Oligotrophic lake water microbial communities from Sparkling Lake, Wisconsin, USA - SP09_SKY_50 | ecosystem: Environmental > Aquatic > Freshwater > Lake | place: USA: Sparkling Lake...
AGCACCGCAATCGCATGCTCGGTCTGCAGCGCCGAGGCCTGCAGCGCCGGCAGCTGCGCCCGGGTCTGCGCCACGGCGGCACGGGCCTGCTCCAGCTCCAGCGAGCCCACCAGGCCGGCCTGGGCCCGCCAGTCGGTCAGCTGCAGCGTCTCCTGCTGGTTGGCCAGGCTGGCCTGGGCGATCACCAGACGCGCCTGCAACCCGCGCAGCTGCAGATAGTTCAAGGCCAGCTCGGCCGCCACCGAGACCTGCACGTCGCCGAGGCTGGCCAGGCTGGCCGCGGTGTCGGCATCGGCGGCGCTGACGCCCGCCCGCTGACCGCCAAAGAAGTCGGGCTCCCAGCCGGCGTCCAGCCCGGCGCGCAAGCCGTTGCTGCTGCTGCGGCTGGCGCCCGAGTAATTGCGCTGGGCCGAGGCACTGAGGCCCAGCGTCGGTGCGAGACCGGCGGTTTGCACATCGCCCAGGGCGCGGGCCTGGCGCAGGGCCGCCAGCGCACGCTTCACCGAACGATTGGCATCCAGGGCCTCGTCAACCAACGCGGCCATCAGCGGATCATCGAAACGCAGCCACCACCGGGCCAGCGGCGTGGAGCTGGCCGAAGCCGATGAAACAGCCCAGGCCGTCGGCACTGGCACACCACGTCCAGCCGGCGCGCCAACGGGCAGGCTGGAACAGGCCGCCAAGCTCAGCAGCAGCACGCCGGTCGCGATGCCGTGCAATCTCACCGATGTCCTCTCAGAGCGCCGATTCATCGAGTCTGCCGGCAACGTGTCGGGCCGTCTGTGCGCCAGCGCATGTTGATTCATGGCCTCAGCATGGTCCGGCCGCATTGCTGCTTCGTTGCCGGAATGTGTCCGGCGGCTGTGTACGCCAGCGTACAGACGGGCGCGGCGCCAAGCCCTAGGGTGGCTTCAGGCACAGCGCTGTGCCCCTCACCGGGCACAGCGCTGCCGCCATGCCCAGGCCCTGCTGCTGGCTTCCGACCCCTCTGCCAGCCACGCCACGCATGACCCCCGACCTGTCCGGCACCCACAATCCGAACCAGAACCATCTGCTGGCCGCCCTGCTGGATGCCGAGTTCAACCGCCTCGCGCCGCAGCTGGAGTTGACTCCGCTGCCGCTGGGCGAGGTGCTTTATGAATCGGGCGGCCAGCAACGCCATGTCTACTTCCCGACCACGGCCATCGTCTCCCTGCACTATGTGCTGGAGAACGGCGGCTCGTCCGAGATTGCCGGCGTCGGCAACGAGGGCATGCTGGGCATCTCGCTGTTCATGGGCGGCAGCTCGACGCCCAGCCGCGCGGTGGTGCAGACCGGTGGCCATGGCTACCGGCTGGGCTCGGCCCTGCTGATGGACGAGTTCAAGCGCACCGGCCCGGTGCTGCGCCTGCTGCTGCGCTACACCCAGGCATTGATCACGCAGATGGCGCAGACGGCCGCCTGCAACCGCCACCATTCGCTGTCCCAGCAGCTGTGTCGCTGGCTGCTGTCCACGCTGGACCGCCTGCCCGGCAGCGAGCTGACCATCACCCATGACCAGATTGCAAGCACGCTGGGGGTGCGCCGCGAGGGGATTTCAGAGGCGGCCGGCCAGCTGCAGACCCAGGGCCTCATTCGCTACCGCCGCGGCCATATCACGGTGGTGGACCGGGCCGGCCTGGAGGGTCGGGTCTGCGAATGCTACGGCGTCGTCAAGAAGGAACTGGCGCGCCTGCTGAGCGACGTCAGGCAACGTTAGAAATGGTGAATATGAGCTTGATCGAACCGCTGTCACGTTGGTATGCCCGCCTGCTGCTCGGCCTGGGCCTGGCGCCCGAGCGGGCCGTGCCCCCCGCGCCGGCCTCGCAACCGTTCCTGATTGCCGGTGCGCTGCAGAACGCGATCTTCAACAGCGCCAACTTCTCCAGCATCGCCACCGATGCCAAGGGCGTGATCCAGATCTTCAACGTCGGCGCCGAACGCATGCTGGGCTACCGGGCGGCCGATGTGGTGGACAAGGTCACCCCGGCCGACATCTCCGACGCCCAGGAGCTGATCGCCCGCGCCGCCGCGCTGAGCCAGGAGCTGGATGCCGCCATCACCCCCGGCTTCGAGGCGCTGGTGTTCAAGGCCTCGCGCGGCATCGAGGACATCTACGAGCTGACCTATATCCGCAAGGACGGCAGCCGCCTGCCGGCCCTGGTGTCGGTGACGGCGCTGCGAGATGCGCAGGACACCATCATCGGCTACCTGCTGATTGGCACCGACAACACCGCGCGCAAGCAGGTCGAGGCCGAGCAGGCCCTGCTCGACCAGCGCCTGCGCGACCAGCAGTTCTACACGCGCTCGCTGATCGAATCGAATATCGATGCGCTGATGACCACCGACCTGCGCGGCATCATCAGCGACGTCAACCAGCAGATGGCCACACTGACCGGCTGCAGCCGCGACGAGCTGATCGGTGCCCCGTTCAAAAAATTCTTCACCAACCCGCAGCGCGCCGAAGAGGCCATCACCCGCGTGCTGCGCGAGGGCAAGGTCACCAACTACGAGCTGACCGCCCATGCCACCGATGGCCGTGAGACCGTGGTGTCGTACAACGCCACCACCTTCCATGACCGGGAGCGCAAGGTGCAGGGTGTGTTCGCGGCCGCACGCGACATCACCGAGCGCAAGCAGTTCGAGGCGATGCTGCAGCAGGGCAATGCCGAGCTGGAGCAGGCCAAGGCGGTGGCCGAGAAGGCCAACCTGGCCAAGTCGGACTTTCTGTCCAGCATGAGCCATGAGCTGCGCTCGCCGCTGAATGCGGTGCTCGGCTTTGCCCAGCTGATGGCCTCGGAGAAGCCGGAGCCGAGCGCATCGCAAAAGCTGTCAATTGACCAGATCCTGCAATCGGGCTGGTACCTGCTGCGGCTGATCAACGAGATCCTGGACCTGGCCCTGATCGAGTCGGGCAAGGTCTCGATCTCGCAGGAGTCGATGTCGCTGACCGAGGTGCTGCTGGACTGCCAGGCGATGGTCGAGCCGCAGGCCCGCAAGCGAGGCATCCAGGTCACCTTGCCACGCATCGACGGCCACTTCTACGTGCATGCCGACCGCACCCGCCTCAAGCAGGTGGTGCTCAATCTGCTGTCCAACGCGATCAAGTACAACCGCGAGGGCGGCGCCGTGATCGTGCAGTGCGGCATGAGCGCCGAAACGCGGGTGCGGCTGAGCGTCCAGGACACCGGCATCGGCCTCAGCGCCGAGCAGCTGGCGCAGATGTTCCAGCCCTTCAACCGCCTCGGCCAGGAGACCGGCGGCGAAGAAGGCACCGGCATCGGCCTGGTGGTGACGCGCCAGCTGGTCGAGCTGATGGGCGGCAGCATGGGCGTGGAAAGCCAGGTCGGCGTGGGCAGCGTGTTCTGGGTCGAGCTGGGCCTGTCCACCGCACCCGAGCTGGTGATGGGCGAGCCCTTCCGGGAAACCCTGCTCGCCCGCCCGGCGGTGGCCCAGCTGCCGCCGTCCTCGCAGCGCACGCTTTTGTACGTCGAGGACAACCCGGCCAATCTGGCCCTGGTCGAGCGCCTGATCGCCCGGCGCAGCGACCTGCGCCTCTTGATGGCCATCGACGGCCACAGCGGCGTGCAGATGGCGCGCAGCTTCTTGCCGGACCTGATACTGATGGACATCAACCTGCCCGGCCTCAGCGGCTTTGGCGCGCTGGCGATGCTGCAGAACGACCGCGCCACCGCGCACATCCCGGTGCTGGCGCTGTCGGCCAACGCGATGCCGCGCGATGTCGAGAAGGGGCTCGCGGCCGGCTTCTTCCGCTACCTGACCAAGCCGATCAAGGTCAATGAGTTCATGGAAGCGCTTGATCTTGCCTTGGCCCAACCCGCACCCGCCGTGCCGGTGCTCACAGACTGAGACCCACCATGCTAGACCCTGCCGAAATCCTCAATGCCAGCATCCTGATCGTCGATGACCAGCCGGCCAACGTGCTGCTGCTGGAGCGCATGCTGCGCGACGCCGGCTACCGCAACTGCAGCTCGACGATGGACCCCAAGACCGTCTGCGGCCTGCATCTGCGCCACCGCTACGACCTGATACTGCTGGACCTGCAGATGCCCGAGATGGACGGCTTCGAGGTGATGGAGGCCTTGAAAGGCATCGAGACCGGCGGCTATCTGCCGGTGCTGGTGATCACCGCCCAGCCCGGCCACAAGCTGCGCGCGCTACAGGCCGGCGCCAAGGACTTCGTCAGCAAGCCCTTCGAGCTGGTGGAGGTGCAGACGCGCATCCGCAATATGCTGGAGGTGCGCCTGCTCTACCGCCAGCTCGCTCAGCACAACCTGCTGCTGGAGCAGAAGGTGCTGGAGCGCACCGCGGCGCTGCGCGACAGCGAGGCCCGCTTCAAGAGCCTGGCCGAACTGTCGTCCGACTGGTACTGGGAGCAGGACGCCGCCGGCGTCTTCACCAAGACCTCGGGCCCGGTGTTCGAAATGCTGGGCCTTGCGGCCACAGGCGAGAGCGGCACGCCGACCGACGCCGCAGTGCCGCAGCCACGCTGGAACTCGGCCGAGCGCGCGCAGCTGGACGCCAATATCGCCGCCCGCCGGCCCTTCCTCGACCATATCTACAGCCGCACCCTGGCCGACGGCACGGTGCAATACCTGCAGGTCAGCGGCGAACCGATGTTTGACGCCGGCAGCGCCTTCATCGGCTACCGCGGCGTCGGCTCGGACATCAGTGCGCGCGTCAACGTGCCCGCGGTCCTGGCCCGCGCGAGCATCTGAGCTACGTCCGGCCGGATCGAAAGCTCAGCGGGCCAGGCGCCCGTCGGCCACACAGTCCGGTGTGAACGGGAAGGCGATGGCCCGATCGGGCTGCACCAGCCTGGCCCGCTTGCCGTCGTAGTCCAGTCGCGAGAGGATGTCCCGGATCAGGTTCAGCCTTGCCAGCCGCTTGTCATTGGCGCGCACCACATGCCAGGGCGCCGCCTCGGTGTGGGTGCCGGTCAGCATCGCGTCACGGGCATGGGAGTAGGCCTTCCAGTGTTTCAGCGCCACCGCATCGACCGGGCTGCTCTTCCACTGGGAGAGCGGGTCGCGCAACCGTGCAGCAAGGCGCCGCTTCTGCTCATCCCGGTCGATGTCGAGGTAGTACTTCAGCAGCTTGATGCCCGAATCGACCAGCAAGGCCTCGAACTTCGGGGCGGCCAGCATGAAATCCTCGTACTGCGCTTCGCTGCAGAAGCCCATCACCCGCTCCACACCCGCCCGGTTGTACCAGCTGCGGTTGAAGATCACCAGCTCCTGCGCCACCGGCAAATGCGCCACATAGCGCTGGAAATACCAGGCGTGGCGCTCGCGGTCCGACGGTGCGCCCAGGGCCACGACACGGGTCTCGCGCGGGCTGAGGTGCTCGATGATGCGCTTGATGCTGCCGTCCTTGCCGGCACCGTCGCGCCCCTCCACGATGACCAGGATCTGCTGCCCGCAGCGAATGAAGTGCCGCTGCAGCTTGACCAGCTCGATCTGCAGCAGGCGCAGCTGGGCTTCGTAGTCCTCGCGAACGGGCCGGGCCGGCGCTGGCTCGGCTTCGCCCTGGGTCTTGTTCACGGCCTTTTTACTCATCGTCGTCGTCTCCGGTTTCGAACGGCATGGACCTGTGGGCCGGCGCACCGGGCCGGCTTCAGCCACCGGCCTGCGCCACCACCCTGCCATCAATAACCTCGATGGTCTTGTCGCAGCGTTCGGCCAGCTCCGGATTGTGGGTCACGAACAGCACGCTGGTGCCCTGCTCCCGGTTCACCCGCCGCAGCAGGTCGAACACCGCATCGGCGCTCTGCGTGTCGAGATTGCCGGTGGGCTCGTCGGCCAGCAGCAGCGCCGGGTTCATGGCCAGCGCCCGGGCCAGCGCGACCCGCTGCTGCTGCCCGCCCGAGAGCAGGCCGGCGGGCTGGTTGCGCCAGGGCGACAGGCCCACGCTGTCGAGCAGCCCGGCCGCGCGCTCGGCCATCGCCGCGTTCGGGAAGCCCGCGTCGCCGAGCAGGGGCATCAGCACATTCTCCAGCGCCGTGAAGGCGCCGAGCAGGTTGTGAAACTGGAACACGAAGCCGATGCTGTGGCCACGCAGCCGCGTCAGCGCATGATCGGCCAGCGCCGTGGTCTCCTCGCCACAGACCGTCAGCAGGCCCTGCGTGGGCCGGTCCAGCAGCCCGACGATGTTCAGCAGCGTGCTCTTGCCCGAGCCCGACGGCCCCATCACCGCACAAAACTCGCCGCGCCGCAGCGTCAGGTCGATGCCGTGCAGCACCTCGGTCTCGTTGGGCAGGCCGAGGTTGAAGGACTTGCGCACGCCCTTGAGCTCGACGACCACCGGCTGATCGGTCGGCTGATCGGCCGGTTTTGCGGCCGGTTTTGCGGCCTGCCCGGACTCAGCCACGGATCGCCACCACCGGGTCGAGCCTGGCCGCACGCAGCGCCGGGGCGAAGGCCGACACCAGGCCGGTCAGCGTGGCGAGCACCAGCGCGGCCGCGAACAGTCCCGGCTCGAAGGTCAGCGGGAACAGCGGCGTGCCGTCGGCGTTGCGCTGCACGCGCTGCCAGACCAGCAGGGCCATGCCGCCCAGGGCCGAGCCAACCAGGGCGCCGCCCAGGCCCAGCAGGCCGCCCTGCAGCAGGAACACCCGCAACACCTGGCCACGCGAGATGCCCATCGCGCGCAGGATGCCGATCTCGCGCGACTTCTGCACCACCGACACCACCAGCACACTGGCGATGCCCAGGGCCACCGACAGCGCCACGAACAGGCGTATCAGCGTGTTCGAGCTCTGTTGCGCGTTGACGGCGGTGAAGAACTGCGCGTTGGTGCGTATCCAGCTGTCGGCCTGCACGCCGGTGGCGGCCGTGATGCGCTGGGCCACGGCCTCGGCGGCATACACATCGCGCACCGTCACGTCCAGCACCGACACACCACCGGGCAGGCCCAGCAGGCTTTGCGCATTGCGCAGCGCCATGAAGGTGCTGCGCTCGTTGGCGCCCTTGTTGCCGAGGTCGAAGATGCCGCTGATGGTCAGCGTGCTGGCCGCGCCGCTGGCGGCGGTGATGCGCAGCTTGTCGCCCAGATCGACGCCCAGGTCGGCGGCCAGCTCGGTGCCGATCAGGATGTCGCTGCTGCCCAGCCGCGCGCTGCCGCGCACGATCTTGTCGTCCATCGTGACAATGCGGAAGTACAGCTCGGGCTGCATGCCGACGACCGAGATCGCCCGGCTGGCGTCGCCGCGCACGACCAGCGCCGAGCCGGTGGCCGCCGGCGAGACCACCAGCACCTCGGGCATGGCACGGATCTGTGCCGCCACGCCCTGCCACTGGTCCAGGCTCTTGAGCCGCTGCAATGGCGCCTGCAGCACGGCCCCCTCGACCAAGCCGGGCTTCAGGCCGGAGGTGTCGGCGCGCAGGGGCCTCACCGTCTCTTTGGGCGGCAGCAGCTGGATATGGGCCTGGCCCGTCAGCACGCGGCGCATGAAGTTGGCCTGCAGGCCGCTGAGCAGGGCCGACATGAACACGATCACCGCCACGCCGATGGCCACGCCGCCGATGATGAAGGCGGTCTGCATGCGGCCCTCGCGCAAAAAGCGCAGGGCCACGATCCACTCGAAGGGCTGCCAGCGCGGCAGCTGCGCGAGCGCGGGCACAGACGCCGGCACGGACGCGGGCACAGCGGCGCCGGCCTCCCCGCTCATGGCGGCGGCGCCGCGGGCAGCGGCCGGACGCGCGCACCATCGACGATGGTCAGGGCCCCCACCGGCACCAGCCGGTCGCCGGCCCGCAGGCCCTCCAGCACCTCGGACAGGCCGCTGCTGCGCAGGCCCAGCCTGACCGGCTGGCGCCGCACATGGCGGCCGTCCAGCTTCAACACCCAGGGCGCAGCGCCATCGGCGTCGTGCAATGCGTCATTCGAGACCAGCAAGGCCTGGGGACGCCTGGCGACCTCGATGTCCACCGACACCGTCATGTCCTGCTTCAGATAGGCCGGTGGCTGCGGCACGCCCAGCCTGACCTCGACCGCGCCGCGCTGCGCGTCGACGGCCGGGTTGATGAAATCGAGCTTCGCGTCGAAGCGCTGCTGCGCGTAGGCATCTGCCGACGCCAGGGCCGACAGGCCCAGGCGCAGCAGGCGCAGATTCCGCTCGTCGATCTGCACCACCAGCTCGGTCCGGCCGGCGGGCGACAGCAGCAGCAGAACCTTGCCGGGCTGCACCACATCGCCCGGCTCGACATTGCGGTTGATGACGGTGCCGGCCAGCGGGGCGTTGACGGTGGCATAGGCCAGGCGCGCGCGGGCCGCATCGGCACCGGCCTGGGCCTGGGCCATGGCCGCCTCGGCAATCGCCGCATCGCTGCCCGCCGGCCGGGCGCTGTCGAGCTGCTGCCTGGCGCTGGTCAGCTGGGCCTGCGCCACCTGATCGGCACGCAGCGTCTCGTCGAGCGCGGCCTGGCCTATGAAGCCCTGCGCCCTCAGCTCATGGCTGCGCAGCAGCGCATGGGCCGCCGCCTCGCGATTGGCCTGGGCCTGGCGCAGGCCCTGCTCGGCCATCGGTGCCTGCAGCTCGCGCAGCTGGCGCAGGCGCGCCCGGGCCTGCTGGACGGCCAGCTCGGCCTGCTTGAGCTGGGCCCGCAACTCGGTCGACTCCAGCTCGATCAGCGGCGCGCCGGCCGCCACTTCCTGGCCTTCGGAGACCGGCACGGCGCGCACGGTGCCGGTGATCTGCACGCCGATGTCGGCACGGTGCGGCGTGGCGACGCGGCCACTGGCGACCACGGTCTGCACGAAGTCTCGTTGCTGCACGGTCTGCAGCGCCACCTCGGGCCCGAGCAGCAGGCGCGGCCCGGCCAGCGCCGCAAGCAACAGGACGGCCAGCAGGGCGGCGATCTTTGGCGCGTGTCGTCGCAGCAGGGCCAGTTTGGGGGCAGGGTCGGTCGTCAAGGTGGGGCAGGCAATGGCAAAAGGCAATCGGCAATCGGCAATCGGCAATTGGCAATTGGCAAGCGGCAATCCGCTGGCCGTCAGCGGCACAGGCGTCAAGCATGCCGGCGGCGACCAACCGGCGGCATGACCTGCATCAAGGCCGGCCTCAGCCGGGCAGTGCCGACTCCGCGGTGCCGAACATGCGGTCCCAGAAGCCGCTGGTCACACCGTAGCGGCCGCGCTCCAGGCTGGGCTGCTGCGGGCTGCCATGGTGCTGCGCATGCCAGCGCCGCCGCCGCTGTATCCAGGCGGTGCGGCCGCGGCCGTGGTGCATCACGTGGTGGGTGACCGTGTAGATCAGATAGCCGGTCAGCAGGCCCCAGGTCAGCGCGCAGGCCAGCCACACGTCACCGAGCAGCAGCGCCGGGATGAAAACCAGGACGCCGATGAGGCTGGCGCTCAGCACCGTGGGCGTGCAGATCAGCGCCGTCGGCCGCCGGTGATGCTCGGCATGCCAGGTGCTGAACGGCCGCAGGCCGTGCAGCACGAAGCGGTGCAGCAGGTACTCGACCAGGCTCCAGCCCGCCAGCCCCAGCAGCGCAAGCGCCAGCAGCGGCATGCGCTGCGCCGGCGGCCCGGCCACCATCAGGAAGCCGGCCAGCGCCACCGACGCGCCACCGTAGAGGGCGAAGTCGGCGCGGTAGGCGGTTTTTCCATGTTCCATCGAGAAAAAGCCCATGCGGCTCCTTGTGTCGGGCAGGGTCAGATTCGACCCATCAACAGCAGGACGACCAGGATCACGACGATCAGGCCCAGGCCGCCGGTGGGGCCGTAACCCCAGCCGCGGCTGTGAGGCCAGGCTGGAAAAGACCCGATCAGCATCAGGACCAGAACAATCAGCAGGATGGTGCCAAGACTCATGATGGATTTCTCCTAGGTGCGGGGGTGAGGCGAGGGGCTCAGTTCGACGGCGACGAGGCCGGCGGCACCACGATCACGGTCGTGCCACCGGTCTTGCCGGTATCACCCTTGCTGCCGTCATAGCCCTGGCGGCCGGTATTGCCGGTGTCGCCCTTGCTGCCGTCAAAGCCCTGTGTCCCTTGCGTGCCCTGGGTACCTTGAGTGCCCTGCGAGCCGGTCGCTCCGGTGGGGCCTGCCGGGCCAGGCACAGGCGTTACCACCGGCGCGGGCGGCACATTGACGACGGTCGGCTTGTCGCAGGCGGCCAGGCCCACGGACAGCAACAGGGCGGAAACAAGCATCGAATGGTTCATTGCATATCCTTGGTGGTTGGGGTTTGATACAAGACAGCCACAGCCTATGCCGACGAGGAAAATAGTTCCGTGCGTTGGCGAACACAGGCGTGAACGGATGGTGGCTTGGCGCCCGCGCCTCGGGCCTGTGTTGGCGAGCGCACAGACCGGTGCAGCAGATGGCTCTACAAACGCCCATCGATAGCCTGTGGAGGTCTGAAGATGCGCACCGCGACAACTGGATTGAAAGCCGTGGCCTGGGGCGCTACCCCGTCGGAGGCACCTCCCGGCCGCTGGTTCACACCGGCCATGGCGGCACCGGAGGAGCAGGTCAGTGATCTGCCGTCCAGCCTGGGCTTCATCGGGCTGAAGGCCGCCTTCCGGGCCAGCGGAGGGGCGGCCCGCGCCGACGACCTGGCGCGCCTGCTGGAGTACCGTCGCAGCGCCGACGGCCCCACGCTGCAGGAGCTGTTGGACAAGGGCGCGGTGTTCGGTTTCCGGTGGCGGCACTGCCTGTGGATACCGATGTTCCAGTTCGACCTCGCCGACCTGTCGCTCAAACGCGGGCCGCACAAGGTGCTGGACGAGCTCTCCGCCGACTTCGACGGCTGGACGCGGGCCGCCTGGTTCGCCCGGCCCACGGCCTGGCTGCAGGGTCGCCGGCCGGTGGACCTGCTTGAGTCGAACCTGGCCGCGGTGCTCGGCGCGGCACGGGCCGACCGCTTCATCGCGGCCGGGTGAGGGGCCGCTGCACACTGCTGCTTGCGGCACTGTTGAGCGCCGGGGGCGCTGCCGCCTCCGATCCAGCGGACGGGGACGCCGCACAGGCGCTGCGCCACACCCAGCGCGCTCTGGCCACGACGCTTCGTCAGATTGACCTCCAGCTGCCGCTGTGGCTGGAGTCTCAGGAGCTGGAGGGCGAGCTCAGTGGCGATGTGCATGCGCTGCTGCCCTACCCCTTTGCCGCGTTGCGCGCCTCGCTGACGCAGGCCGCGCAGTGGTGCGAGCTGCTGATGCTGCAGATCAACATCAAGCATTGCGAGCCCGCACCCGAGGTACTTGCGCTGCACTTCGGCCCGCGCTATGCGCTGCCGCTGGCCAGCACCCTGCGCCTCAACCTGGACTACCAGGTGCCCAGCGACAGCCCCCAGTACCTGCGCATCGAGATGAAGGCCGCCAACGGCCCGCTGGGCACACGCCGCTACCGCATCCTGCTGGAGGCAGTGCCGAGCGAGGGCGGGCAGTCCTTCGTGCACTTCAGCTATGCCTATGGCTATGGCCTGCCGGCACGGCTGGCGATGCAGAGCTATCTGAGCCTTGGCGGCCGCGGCAAGATCGGCTTCAGCCAGATCCCGGCGCGCGCGGGCGCGCCGGCCCGACCGATTGGCGGTCTGCGCGCGGCAATCGAGCGCAACACGATGCGGCACTACCTGGCCCTGGGCGCCTATATGGACAGCCTGTCCGCCCCAGCGGCGGCACGCACCGAGCAGCGCCTGGCCGCCTGGTTCGATGCGACCGAACGCTACACATCGCAGCTGCATGAGATGGAGCGCGAGGATTACCTGAGCATGAAGCGCAAGGAGCTGCGGCTTCAGCCCCAGCCCCTGCCCTGATACGGCACGCCCTATTTGCCGCGTCCGCCTTTCTCATCATCCTTGTCGCGGCCACGGTTCTGCGCGCCGCCCTTGTCGTCGTGATCGCGGTCCCGGCCACGGCCCGCTGCCGATGGATGGGCCTGCTGCGGCCGGGTGGGTGCCTCGGGCCTGCCCTGAGTGTCCGGCTGAGCGTTGCCGCGTCGGGTCGGCTCTCCCGGCTGGCTGCGCGGCGGATCCACCGGTCTTGTCACCGTCGGCCGGGGCGCACGCTCATGGCGCGAACGAAGATCCTCCTGCTGCTCGGCCGCACGGGGGTAGCGCTCGCCCGAGTAGGGTCGCTGATAGACCGGCAGCGGCGCGGCGCGCGGCGGTGTGCGATGGTTCCACTGGTCCCAGCCGCGCCGCTGCTGCGCCCAGTCCGGGCCCCAGTGATCGCCCCAGCGCGGCGGCGCGTCCGCACGCCAGCCGCGGAAGTACGGCGGGGGCTGGCGGTAGTAGCGCACCGGCACGCGCAGCACGAACACCGGCACCACATCGCGGTCCACCCGGCGCCAGGGTCCGTCATACCAGATGCTCTCGTACCAGCCGTCGTTCTGGTAGACCCAGTACTGGCCCTCGTAGAAGAAATAGTTGGAACTGGCACCCGGCGCGTAATAGACCGGATAGCCGGGCACCGCCACCATGCGCGGATAGCTGGGCATATTGATGCCGATGTCCATGCCCGGCATCTGTATGCCTATGCCGACGCTGACCTGGGCCTGCGCGCCGGGGGCCTGGCCCAGCAGCAGCGCAAGCCCGAGGGCCGAACCCAGCCTGGCCAGACGATGCGGGGCTGAACCCGGCTGGCGGGTGTGAGTGCTGAGTGGCATGGAGGCCCCTTTGAACTGTGCTTGATTGAGGCGAATCACGCCCGAATGTCACAGCCTGCGCGCCAGAACCTCATCCGTCGGTGCGCTGGCATACAGACAGCCGCCCCGCAGTCGGCCAAGCTGCAGCTTTGCAGGGGCCCCACCATGAGCGACAAGAAGATCCTCGAACACATCACCGCCCTGGTGGACGAAGAACACCGGCTGCGCGACGATCACGCCGCACGCGATCAGCATGCCGAGCGCCTGCGCCACCTGGCCGAGCAGCTGGACCAGTGCTGGGACCTGCTGCGCCAGCGCCGCGCCAAGCGCGAGTTCGGAGATGACCCCACCGAGGCCGCGGTCCGCGATGTGCTGACGGTCGAAACCTACAAGGGCTGATGCAGCCGGCCGACCTCAAGGCAGCGGACGACGGCGCGTGGGCGCTGTCGGGCAGTTGGACCGTGCACGGCCTGGGCAGCTGGCCGACCCAGCTGCAAACGTTGGCCTGCAACAGCGGCCCGCTGGTGCTGGACGGTCAGCAGCTGGAGGCCATGGACAGCGCCGGCGCCTGGGTGCTGCAGCGCTGGCTGCGCAGCCATGACGCCACGGCCAAACCGGAGCATTGGCCGCCACGCCTGCTGGCCCTGCTGGAGCGGGTGGCCGGGCAGGCGGTAGAGACCATGCAGCAGCCACCCCGCCATGGCCTGATGGAGCGTACCGGCCGTAGCGCCGCCGCGGCCGGCGAACAGGCCTGGGCGCTGCTGCACTTCGTCGGCGAGGCGGCAGTGGCCGCCCTGGGGCTGCTGCGGCATCCCCGACGGATGCGCTGGCGCACCCTGCTGCGCCAGATCGAGATCGATGGCTTCGATGCGCTGCCCATCATCGGGCTGACGGCCTTTCTGATCGGTGTCGTCGTCGCCTACCAGGGCGCCGACCAGCTGCGCCACTACGGCGCCAACATCTTTGTGGTGGACCTGGTCGGCTACGCGATGCTGCGCGAGTTCGCACCGCTGATCAGCGCCATCATCATCGCCGGCCGCTCCGGCTCGGCCTATGCGGCGCAGATCGGCACCATGGTGGTGACCGAGGAGGTTGATGCGATGCGCACGCTGGACATCGCACCGATAGAGCTGCTGGTGCTGCCCAAGCTGCTGGCCCTGGCCATTGCCCTGCCGCTGCTGACCGTGTTTGCCGACATCGCCGGCGTGTTCGGCGGCATGGTGATGGCGCGCTCGCAGCTGGGCATAGGCTTTCACGAATTCCTGGCCCGCTTCGGCACCGAGATGCAGGGGCCGACCTTGTTGATCGGCATCGGCAAGTCGCTGGTGTTCGCCGTGATCATCGTGCTGATCGGCTGCTTCCAGGGCTTTCGCACCCGCGGCAGCGCCGACAGCGTCGGGCGCCAGACCACGCTCAGCGTGGTGCAGGGCATCTTTCTGGTGATCGTCGCGGACGCGCTGTTCTCGGTCGTCTTCAATCTGTTGGGAATCTGAAATGGAGCGGCTCGACTTTTCACGGTGTCCGGGTGGTATTCCTCTCGCCCCGGTTGTGCGGCGGTGGCGGCAGAGGGGACGGGGGGCCGGCCACTGCGGGCTGAAGCTTTGGACGGTCCCTTCGGACCGACCTCCAGCTTCTTTATGCCCGCAATGGCCGGCCCCCCATCCTCTCTGCGGATGCGTTGGTGGCCGCCAACCCGGAGCAGCGCGCGCGGGGTACGCCGGTTGCAGCAGTGGCGAGGGAGTGCCGGCCGCAGCGGGCATAAAGAAGCCGGAGTCGGGCCCGTTCAGGGCAGGACTAGGCTTCAGCCCGCAGTGGCCGGCGCGCCCTCGTCGCTGCCGCGCCACATCTCATGCGCCAGGCCAAGCACTGTGGAGCAGATGAGATGGCCACCTCCGACAACGTCATCGAGCTGCGCAAGGTCGGCACGCGCTTCGGCAGCCATATCGTCCATGCCGATCTGGACCTGGATGTGAAACGCGGCGAGATCCTGGCAATTGCCGGCGGCAGCGGCTCGGGCAAATCGGTGCTGCTGCGCGAGATGATTCTGCTGCAGCGGCCCAGCTCGGGCAGCATCCACCTGTTCGGCGACGACCTGGCCACCTTGACCGAGGAGCAGACCCATGGGCTGCGCCAGCGCTGGGGCGTGATGTTCCAGAAGGGCGGCCTGTTCGGTGCATTGACGGTGCGCGCCAATATCGGCCTGCCGCTGCGCGAGCACAGCGAGCTGGACGACACCACCATCGACGAGATTGCCGAATGGAAGCTCGCGCTGACCGGCCTGCCGCCCGATGCCGGCCTGAAGCTGCCCGGCGAACTGAGCGGCGGCATGCTCAAGCGCGCGGCGCTGGCCCGCGCGCTGGCGCTGGACCCGGAGCTGCTGTTCCTCGACGAGCCGACCTCGGGGCTGGACCCGGCCAGCTCGGCCGGCGTCGACGAGCTGATCCTCAGCACCCATGCGCTGTACGGCCTGACGGTGGTGATGATCACCCACGACCTGGGCCTGCTGTGGGGCGTCAGCCACCGCGTGGCGGTGCTTGGCGAGGGCCGGGTGCTGGCCATCGGCACGATGGAGGAGCTGTCGCACCATGAGCACCCGATCGTGCAGGCCTATTTCGTTGACACGCGTGCGGGCCGGTCCGGCGCCAAAGAGAAGGAGCCGGCGTGGAAGACAAGGTGAACTACGGCGTGGTCGGTGCTTTTGTGCTGGCCCTGGGCGCGGCGCTGATCGGCGGCGTGCTGTGGCTGGCTTCGGGCCTGGGCGGGAAACAGAACACGGTGCCCTATCAGTCCATCGTGCAGGAGTCGGTGGCCGGCCTGAACCTCGATGCGCCGGTCAAGTACCTCGGGGTCAATGTCGGCAAGGTCACGAGCATCGCCATCGACCCGGCCGATCCGCGCCAGGTGCGGCTGTTGTTCCAGATCGAGACCGGTACGCCGATCAAGCGGGACACCGAGGCGGTGCTGAAGACTCAAGGGTTGACCGGCATCGCCTACGTCGAGCTCAACGGCGGCAGCGAAGGTTCGCCGCCGCTGCTGCCGACCGAGCAGGACCCGGTACCGACGATAGTCTCCAAGCCCTCGCTGAGCGCCCGCCTGGAGAATGTGGCGACCAGCGTGCTGGCCAATGTGGACCGCATGTCCACCAACCTGAACGCGGTGTTCGACGCCGACAACCGCGCGGCACTGAAAGCCACCCTGGCCGATGTGGCCGCGCTGACGCATGCGCTGGCGGCGCAGCAGGGCGTGATCAGCGCCGGCATTGCCGATGCCGCCCGCACCGCCCGCCACGCCGCACGCGCCAGCGAGCAGCTGGCGCCGACCTTGGCCCAGATCGCCAGCAGCGCCGAGGCGGTGCGCAAGATGGCCGATGCCGCCGCGCTGGCCAGCGTCGGCGCCGGCCGTGCGGTGGACGCCGCTGCCAGCGGCGTGCAACGCATCAGCAACGAAACCATGCCCGAGGTCGAACGCCTGCTGCTGGAGCTGAGCCAGCTTGCCAGCGCCATGCGCCGCTTCAGCGAACAGACGGAACGCACTCCGAGCAGCCTGATTCTGGGCGGCCCGGCTCGGCCACCCGGCCCTGGAGAGAAGGTCACGCCATGAATATCAATCAACTCGGAGTGGCTCTTGCGCTGAGCGGCATGGCCCTGCTCGCAGGCTGCGGCTCGCTGCTGCCCAAGCCGGCCGCGCCGCCCACCCTGTATGCGCTGGATGACGTCACCGTCGTGGCTGCTGTGCAGGCCGCCGCCTCGGCGCCGACCTTGATCATCAGCACACCCCGCGCCGCCGCCGGCTTCGATACCCGCCACGTCGTCTATCAGCGCCAGCCGCACCAGCTGGACTATTACGCGCAAAGCCAGTGGGCCGACACGCCGGCGCAGATGCTGGCGCCGATGCTATTGCGCGCGCTGGAGCGCGGCGGCGCCTTCCGCGCGGTGCTGGCCGCACCGGCCGCCGCGGTCGGTGACTACCGGCTGGATACCGAGCTCATACGGCTGCAGCAAGACTTCGCCGTCATGCCCAGCCATGTGCGGCTGACCCTGCGCGCGGTGCTGGTCAACACCACGACGCGACGCGCCTTGGCCGCGCGCGAGTTCGATGTCAGCCTGCCCGCGCCCAGCGAAGATGCCTATGGCGGCGTGCGGGCGGCCAATCAGGCGGCGCAGCTGCTGCTGGGCGAGGTGACGACGTTTTGCGCCCAGGCGGTGAGGGTGGTGTCCTCACCCTGAGCGTCTGCATCTCAGGTAGCCGGAACCGCCCGCCCGTCACGCTGTGCAAAGAACTGCCGGGCGCGAGCCACCAGTTGTGCATCGCCCGGGTGATCCACCGTCTCCCAGCCGACGATCAGTGCGCCGATGGCGGGGCGGTGCTTGTCCACATAGCGGCGAAAGTCGCTCTGCGCGATATGCCCGCCGGTGGCGAGCACCTCCTGGCTCTCGGCCAGCGCGTCGCAAACCATGCCGAAGAACTCATGCTCGGTGCGCACACCGCTGCCATGCTGGTGGGTGTCGTGCTCCTGCTCCTTCAGCTTGTGTGCGCGCACCTGCTCAGCGTCGAAATGCAAGATCTGGGCGTTGTGGTGGTCGAGCCAAACCACGGCATGGACGAGTGACATTGGGGATACTCCCGGGCAGCGCGAAAGCGCGATCACCCACGATGCGTCGGCCCGGCCGCCCCGTCTGTGCGCTGTCGCACGCAGGCGGTTCAGCCTTGTCCGTCCGGGCTCAGCCCTCGATCGGCGCCACCGTCACCGCCACCCGCGGCTGGGCCTTGCCGCCGCCGCGTATCACGCCGCGCAGCGGCGCCACGTCGGCATAGTCGCGGCCCCAGGCCAGGGTCACATGGTCATGGCCGGCGACGACGTCATTGGTCGGGTCCAGCGCCAACCAGCCCAGGGCCGGGCACCAGACGGCCACCCAGGCATGCGAGGCATCGGCACCCACCAGCCGCGGCTGGCCGGCGGCCGGATGGGTCAGCAGATAGCCGCTGACATAGCGTGCCGCCAGGCCCAGCGAGCGGCAGGCGCCAATCATCACGTGGGCAAAGTCTTGGCAGACACCGCTGCGCAGGGCCAGCACCTCGGGCGCGCGGGTGTCCACCTGGGTGCTCAAGGGCTTGTAGGCGAACTGTTCGTTGATCAGGCTCATCAAGGCATAGGCGCCCTCGGCCAGCGGCCGGCCCGGCGTGAAGGCCTCGCGGCCGAAGGCGGCCAGGGCCGCGTCGCGCGGCGCAAAGTGCGAGGCCAGCGTGAACTCCACCGCCTCGCTGCGCACCGCACCGGCGTGGTAGCGCAGCGATTCGGCCACCTCCTCCCACGGCGGGCTGAGCTGCAGATGCAGCTCGGGCGCGGCGGCCAGGCCGGCCTCGAACACGCTGGTCACCGACAGCCGCTCATGCACATGCTCATGGCTGAAGACCAGGCGCATATTGCCCCAGGGGTCCAGGCTCAGCGGGTTGCGCGTGCCGTCGCCATCCAGATCTTCGTCGTCGAGCTCGACCGTGCAGTCCGGCAGCGGATCTATCGTCAGCCGCCAGTTGCGCACCTGCTGCCAGGGCGTGACGCGCGGGCTCAGGCAGGCCAGGTGATGGGCCAGTTCGACCGGCACGTCATAGTCATAGACCGTCTCGTGCTCGACGCGCAGCCAGCGCAGCGGCAGCGATTCTTCGGGCACCTGCGTCTGGCTTTGTGATTGGCCCTGTGATTGCTCCTGGCCTTGCGATTGCGACTGTCCGGCATTCATTGCCACACCATCCTGTCCATCGTTTCCACATGGGTGAACAGCCGCCGGCCTATCGCCACCGACAGCGCCAGCGCCTGCTGGCTGCAGTCATGCAGATGGCCGATCAGCAAAGCATGGCCGCCATCGGCGTCGGCAGCGCTGATCGCCTCCAGCGGCCAGCCCTCGGGGCGCGGCAGCGGCGCGGCCACCTCGGCCGCCCATTCGGCCTCATGGCGGGCCAGCTTCAGGAAGCGGTCGTGCATGGTGCGCGCCACCCAGGCCAGCGAGCGGGGATTGTCCTTGTCATGGACCAGCAGTTGCAGCAGCGGCGGCAGCTCGCGCCGGCCCTGGAACTGGGAGCGGTAGGTGATGGTGGAGTCGAACAGGCCCAGCAGCAGCGCAAAGCCGTCTTCGCTCTGGTGCAGGCCCTGCTCGAAGCCCTCGGCCAGCGCATTCGACAAAAAGTCCAGCCGCTCGATCTGCCGGCCCACACTCAGCAGGCGCCAGCCATCGTCGCGCGTCATGCGGTCGGTCTGCGCGCCGGTGATGGCCGCCAGATGGGTGCCGGCCCGTGACAGCACGCCCAGCACATCGGGCAACGGCGCCACCGCACCAGCATCGAGCACCGCCTGCAGGTGCTGCTGGAAGTGCTCGCCGACCTCGTGTATCAGCTTCCAGTGCTCGGACGACAGGCGCTCGCGCAGCGCCTGCGAGCAGCCGGCCAGCGCCTGCAGATTCCAGGCCACGCTGCTGCTCTTGCGCGTGTCGGCCAGCGCATGCACCAGCGAGCGCTCGAACACCCGGGCCGAGGCCTCGGCCTTGGGCACGGTGGCGCTGACCAAGCCATGGCGACGGGCCAGCGAATCGAGCACGCGCAGCACCTCGACCGAGCTGCCGCCGCGCTGCGCACCGGACAGCGCCTCCAGGGTGAGGCGGGCCAGGCGCACGCTGTTCTCGGCACGCTCGGTGTAGCGGCCCAGCCAGAACAGGTTCTCGGCCGAGCGGCTGGTGACGGTGCGGTGCGCGCCGGTCAGATCGGCGGCGGTCAGCGGCTTGGGCAGCAGGCTGGTGCGATCGACCTCGCCCTTGGTCTGCACCCAGGTGTCGGCGCTGGCGCTGCCATGGCGCATCGACAACCAGGGGTCGGCACCGCCATCGCGCCGATTCGCCACCCGTGTCAGGCCGCCGGGCAGCACACGCCAGCTGCCCATGCCATCGGCCAGCGCAAACACGCGCAGCACGGCGGCGCGCGGCTCCAGCGCGTTGTTGTGCCAGACCGGCAGCTCGGACGGGCGCAGCCGCTCCTGCAGGGTGTGGGCGGCCGGATCTTCCTTGATGCGCGCCAGCAGTGCCGCACGCGCATTGGGCGACAGGCCGGCCACCACGCTGGGCGAGAAGGCCTGGGTGGTGTCGCTGGCGGCAAAGGTCGGCGCGACGACGTAGTCGTTCAGGTCCGCCTGGTGCTTGCGCCAGGCGCTGTCTTCGCCGCACCACCAGGAGGTGGTGGCCGGCAGCAGCAATTCCTCGCCCAGCAGCTCGCGCGCCACCGCCGGCCAGAAGGCCGACAGGCCCGGGCTCTCCAGCCAGCCGGCACCGGGCGCATTGGCGACGACCACCTCACCGGCGCGCATCGCCTGCAGCAGGCCGGGCACGCCCAGGGCCGAGTCGGAGCGCAGCTCCAGCGGGTCCAGATAGTCGTCATCGACCCGGCGCAGCAGCACGTGGACGCGCTCCAGGCCATGCAGGGTCTTCAGGAAGACGCGGTTGGAGCGCACCGTCAGGTCACCGCCCTCGACCAGGGTGATGCCCAGATAGCGGGCCAGAAAGGCATGCTCGAAATAGGTTTCGCTGTGCGGGCCGGGCGTCAGCAGGGCCACGCGCGAGCGCTCGCCCTCGGGCGACAGCCGCATCAGCCCCTGCAGCAGCGCCTGGAAGCTGGCGCCCAGGCGCTGGATCGACATCTCGCGAAAAGCCTCGGGGAACTGCTGGCCGAGGATCAGCCGGTTTTCCAGCATATAGCCCAGGCCCGACGGCGCCTGCGTGCGCTGTCCCACCACCCACCACAGGCCATCGGCGCAACGGGCCAGATCGAAGGCCACGATGTGCAGGTGCACGCCGCCCAGCGGCACGCAGCCATGCATGGGGCGCAGATACTGCGGATGGGCGAACACCAGCGAGGCCGGCAGCAGGCCACCGTCCAGCAGCTTGCGGGGGCCATAGACATCGGCCAGCGTCGCGTTCAAGAGCTTGGCCCGCTGGATCACGCCGCGCTCGATGCCCGGCCACTCATCGGCGCCCACCAGCATGGGCAGCAGCTCCAGTGGCCAGACGCGGGCCGACTGGCCGCCATCGTCATAGACGTTGTAGGTCGCGCCATCGTCCTGAACGCGACGGTGGATGCGCGCGGCCCGGCTGCTCAGATCCTGCCAGCCGGTGGCGCCGCTGGCCTCGAAGAACTGCTGCCACAGCGGCGCCAGCTCGCGGTCGGTCGCGCCGGCCTTGTTCAGCCGGCCGTGCAGCTCGCTGTAGTGCCCGTCCTGGCCGCGCAGCGCCGCCTGTGCCGCCAGGGCAACCGGGTCAACGGATTCATCGGCAAGCAGGCTGGACTGCTGCGGCAGGGCATTCAGGGGGCGAGGACCTGTCATCATATGGAAGGCCCCAGCGCCGGGACCGCAAGGCATGCAGCGCTAGGCGTGGGCCGCAGCCCCGGGCAAGGACCGCAACGACGCGATGCGTGCATTGCAGCCCCGGCCCGGAGGGTAGCACCCCCAAGCGGGCGCACTCGTCGTTGCAAGTGCTCACCGGGGAGCCTACCCCGGTTCCGCTTTGCGCCTAGATTGCACCCGCTTGGGGGTGCTACGCAGGGGTCTTCCATATGACGACAGGTCCTAGACATACCGACATCATGCCCGGATCGAGCCAAGCGGCCGTCCCGACGGGAGGTCTCCGCGGTGAAAACACCACGCCCCTCCCCGCTTGGCACCTATGCAGGCCAAGCCGGCATAGGTGCCAAGCCTGAGCCGCGGCGCCGTTGCTCGCCAGGCCAATCCACGTAAGCCCCAACGCAGTGCAAGCGAGCTTTGTGCAATGCTGAGGCAAGCTCTGAAACCAGATGGTCGGGCAAATTGCCCGACAGGGAATGCCTCATGGAAGACGTCGCCGACATCAGCCTCAAGAGCCTGCTTGAGCACGCCCACATGGGGGTGGTCATACATCGTTGGGACACGAGCATCGTGTATGCCAATCCGGCGGCGCTGCGCCTGCTTCGATTGACATATGCGCAGCTGCTGGGCAAGGATGCCTTGGATCCGGGCTGGAACTTCATCGACGACACGAATCGCCGCATGCACCCGGACGAATACCCGGTCAACAAGGTCAAGCGCTTTGGCGTGCCGATGCGCAACGAGCTGCTGGGCGTGATGGACAACACCGGCCCCGAGGTGAGCTGGTTCACGGTAAATGCCTACCCCGAAGGCCATCAGGAGGGCGACGGGGGCTTTGTCGTCGTCGTCTTCACCGACGTCACCACGGACAAACGCAATTTCTCCTTTCGCGACATTGTCGAGAACGCCGACGATGTCGTCGTTGTGACCGAGGCCGCAGACATCGAGGCGCCGAGTGGCCCGCGTATTGTCTACGTCAACAAGGCATTCGAGCGACTGACCGGCTACAGCGCCGCCGAAGTGATTGGAGATACGCCACGGGTGCTGCAGGGCAGCCTGACCAGCCAGACGGCGCGTTCGCGCATTCACGAGCACCTGCAGCGCCGCGCTCCGGTGCGCGAAAAGCTGCTGAACTATGGCAAGGACGGCACCCCCTACTGGCTTGACATGAATATCGTGCCGCTGACCAACCGGTTTGGGGAGGTGACCCATTTCGCCGCCATCGAGCGCAATGTCAGTGAGCAGATCTTTCATGCCGAGCAGATTGAAAAACGCAACCACGACCTCAAGCAACTGAAGGAGAACCTGGGGGCACTTGACGATCAGCGCACCCAGGAACTGCGTGACGCCAATCTGAAACTGGAACGCCTGGCCTACTACGACGGCCTGACCCAGGTACCGAACCGACGCTCTTTCGAGAGTCAGGCGGAGCAGCAATTCGCTCGCGCCGCGCGACACGGACTTCGCCTGGCTGTGGGCGTCGTGGATCTGGACCGGTTCAAGGACGTCAACGACCAACTGGGGCACGCGGCCGGTGACCAGGCACTGATCTCCGTGGCCGGCTGCCTGGTGCGGTTCTTCCGCCAGGAAGATGTGTTCGGACGTATTGGCGGCGAAGAGTTTGCCTTCTGCATGGTGCTTGCCGAGCAGGCGGACGCTGCGTTGATCGGGGAGCGGCTGCGCGAGGCTATTGCAGCCATGTCGGTGCCCCTGCCCGGCTCGGAGCTCCACGTCACGGCAAGCATAGGCATCAGGGTGCTGCAGCCAACGCAGGCCAGCGTGCTGGAGGCCTTGCAAGACGCGGACAGTGCGATGTACCGCGCCAAGAATGACGGGCGCAACCGGGTGGTGCTGTCCGCAGCATAGCCGCCGGGATCCAGACACCGCCGACCGCACAGACGGCGAGCGCAGGGCGTCCGGGCTATCCCGGCACGCGAGGCCGCTGACTCACCGTCCCACCCGCCGCAAATCCAGCGAGAACGGGAACTCCAGGCTGCGCTCCGGCGGACGGGTTTCGAGCTTGCCGGGCGTGTGGCCCAGCGGCGAGAAGCGGGCCAGGCGGCGGCTTTCGGCCTCGTAGGCATTGACCGGCAGGGTCTCGTAGCTGCGGCCGCCCGGGTGGGCGACATAGTACTTGCCGCCACCGAGGGAGCGCTGCATCCAGGTGTCCACCAGGTCTATGGTCAGGGGCACATGCACGCCAATGGTCGGGTGCAGGGCCGAAGGTGGATGCCAGGCGCGGTAGCGCACGCCGGCCACGTATTCACCAACGCGGCCGGTGGGCTGCAGCGGCACGGTCACGCCATTGACGGTGACGCGGTGGCGCGGGTCTATCAGGCCGGTGACCTTGACCTCGATGCGCTCCAGCGACGAATCGACATAGCGCACCGTGGTGCCGGCCGAGCCCTCCTCGCCCATCACATGCCAGGGCTCCAGCGCATTGCGCAGGGTCAGTTGCACACCGGCCACGGTGATCTCGCCGGCCTTGGGGAATCGGAACTCGAAATGCGGCGCGAACCAGCCCGGATCGACGGCATAGCCCGCGCGGGCCATGTCCTCCATCACGTCGTCGAAGTCCATCTGCACAAAGGTCGGCAGCAGGAAGCGGTCATGCAACTCGGTGCCCCAGCGCACCAGGCTCTCGCGGTAGGGTGTCTTCCAGAAACGGGCCACCAGCGCGCGCAGCAGCAGTTGCTGGACGATGCTCATCCGCGCGTGGGGCGGCATCTCGAACGCACGCAGCTCCAGCAGGCCCAGGCGGCCTGTGGAGGAGTCGGGCGAATAGAGCTTGTCGATGCAGAACTCGCTGCGGTGGGTGTTGCCGGTCACATCGACCAGCACATTGCGCAGCGAGCGGTCCACCAGCCAGGGCGGCATCTGATCGCCGCGCTCCTCGGTGGCGCGGGCGATCTCGGCCAGGGCGATCTCCAACTCGCGCAGCTGGTCGTTGCGAGCCTCGTCGACGCGCGGCGCCTGGCTTGTCGGGCCTATGAACATGCCCGAGAACAGATAGCTTAAGGAGGGGTGGTTGTGCCAGTAGGCGAGCAGCGAGGCCAGCAAGTCGGGCCGGCGCAGGAAGGGCGAATCGGCCGGCGTGGCGCCGCCCAGCACGAAGTGGTTGCCTCCGCCGGTGCCGGTGTGGCGGCCGTCGATCATGAACTTCTCGCTGGACAGGCGCGTCTGCCAGGCCGCGTCGTACAGGAACTCGGTGTGCTGCACCAGCTCGCGCCAGTTGTGCGCCGGGTGGATATTGACCTCGATCACGCCGGGGTCGGGCGTGACCTGCAGCATCTTCAGCCGAGGGTCGCGCGGCGGCGGATAGCCCTCCAGCACGATCTTCACGCCCTGGGCGACTGCGGTGGCTTCCACCGCCGCCAGCAGCTCCAGATAGTCCTCCAGCTTCTTGATCGGCGGCATGAAGACATAGAGCACGCCGCTGGCCTTGCCCACCTTCTCGGCCTTCGGCCCGCTGGCACGGCGCGGGTCGCGGACCTCGACGCACAGCGCGCTGCGGGTGATCCAGTGCGCGCTCTCGAAACGCTCCGGGCGCTGGCTCAGCGGCAGCGAATCGCCCAGGGTCGGGCCGGCGCCGGTGACGGGCACCCCGGCCTGTATGCCGACCGTGCCGCCCTCGGCAAGGCCGCCACCGGCCACGTGAGAGGAATAGGTCGCCGCCGGACCACCGAGGGTGGATTGCCCACGCAGCTGCGCCGCCCCCGGCAACATGCCGCGCGGGGCGAACGGATCCTGCTCGATATGAAAGGGGAAGTCGGCCTCGGCCACCCAGGGCAGCGAATCGAGCGGCAGGCGGTAGCCCATCGGCGAATCGCCGGGGAACAGATACATGCGCTCGTCGCGGAAGAACCAGGGGCCGCTGATCCAGGGCTTGTCGCGGAGTTCGTGGCTCTTGGTGGGATTCTTCAGCACGTCCTCGTCGTCGGCCCGCTTGATCGGCAGCACATAGCCAACCACATGCTCCAGGCCCTGCTGGAACACGCGGCGCAGGCGGCTGCGCTCCATCTCGTCTTCCAGCTTGGACTCGAACGGGTCGACGTTGACCGGCAGCCGGCGCTCGCGCCAGAGGTAGTAGAAGGTGTCCTCGTGGCCGGCCTGGATGTGCTGGGTGTTGAGCCCCAGGCGGGTGGTCAGCGCGGTGATGAAGGCCTGGGCGTCGGCGCTGGTGTAGGCGTGCGGGTCGCGCTCGTCGGCGAACAGGGTCGGGTCTTGCCAGCAGGGCTGGCCGTCCGCCCGCCAGAAGATCGACAGCGCCCAGCGCGGCAGCTGCTCGCCCGGGTACCACTTGCCCTGGCCGAAATGCAGAAAGCCGCCCTGCCCGTATTCGGCCCGCAGGCGCTGCACCAGTTGCTGGGCCAGGGTGCGCTTGGTCGGGCCCAGCGCGTCGGTGTTCCATTCGGCGCCATCGCGGTCATCGACCGAGACGAAGGTCGGCTCGCCGCCCATCGTCAGCCGCACATCGCCGGCCTGCAGATCGGCATCGACCCGTTCGCCCAGCTTCAGCACCTCGGCCCACTGCTCTTCCGTGTAGGGTTTGGTGACGCGCGGCGATTCCCAGATGCGGGTCACGCCCATCTCGTGGCCGAACTCGACCTCGGCCTTGTCGACGGCGCCGCTGATCGGCGCCGCGCTCGAGGGCTGCGGTGTGCAGGCCAGCGGGATATGGCCCTCGCCGGCGAGCAGGCCCGAGGTCGGGTCCAGCCCCAGCCAGCCGGCGCCGGGCAGATAGACCTCGCACCAGGCGTGCAGATCGGTGAAGTCGACCTCGGTACCGCTGGGGCCGTCGAGCGCCTTCTGGTCGGGGGCCAGCTGTATCAGATAGCCGGAGACAAAGCGTGCCGCCAGGCCCAGGTGCCGCAGCATCTGCACCAGCAGCCAGCCGGAGTCTCGGCAGGAGCCGGAGCGCGAGGTCAGCGTCTCCTCGGGCGTCTGCACGCCGGGCTCCATGCGTATCAGATAGGACACATCGCCCTGCACGCGCTGGTTCAGCGCGACCAGGAAGTCGATCGTGACCATCGGCGTCAGATCCACTTCGGCCAGGTAGGCGGCCAGCAGCGGCGTCGGCTCATCGACCACCAGATAGGGAGCCAACTCGGCACGCTGGGCTTCGTCATAGGCAAACGGGAACTGCTGCGCCTGCGGCTCCAGGAAGAAGTCGAAGGGGTTGTAGACCGACATCTCGGCCACCAGATCGACGGTGACCTTGAACTCGGTCGTCTTCTCCGGGAACACCAGCCGCGCCAGGTAGTTGGCGAAGGCGTCCTGCTGCCAGTTGATGAAGTGGCCCTCGGGCTCGACCGTCAGCGAGTACGACAGGATGGGCGTGCGGCAGTGCGGTGCCGGACGCAGCCGCACCACCTGGGGCGAGAGCTCGACCAGGCGGTCGTACCGGTAGCGGGTGACATGCTTGAGCGCAACGTGGATGGACAAAATGCTTCCTTCAAGGTTGCAGAAATGAGGTGGGTGGAAGCATCAACTCGGCGGGTTCAGCTCGACGGCACCAGGAAGTCGCGGCTGATGCCCGCGCCCAGCTCGCCCACCCGCTCCAGGAACTGGGTCAGATAGGCATGCAGGCCGGTGTCGAGAATCTCGTCGATGCGCGCGTACTCCAGATCGGCGGCCAGGCGGCCGGCGCGGCGCAGGGTGTCTTCCGACTGCTTGTTGGCGACCTGCTTCAGATTCTCGACCAGCCGCGCCATGCAATAGGCCAGCGAGCGCGGCATATTGGGTCGCAGCAGCAGCAGCTCGGCCACCTTGTCGGGCTGTATCACATTGCTGTAAACCTTGCGGTAGATCTCGAAGCCCGAGACCGAGCGCAGCAGCGCCGACCAGTGATAGAAATCGTGCGAGTTGTCGCGCTCATTGGCCTCGCCGTGGAACTCGCCGTCCAGCGCATGGAACTTCACGTCCAGCAAGCGCGCGGTGTTGTCGGCCCGCTCCAGGAAGGAGCCGATGCGGATGAAGCTGAAGGCCTCGTCCTGCAGCATCGTGCCCACCGTCACGCCATGCGACAGATGCGAGCGGAACTTCACCCACTCCAGCAGGGCCGACGGGTCGCGCTCCAGGAGACCGTCGGAGAGCAGGCGCCTGAACTCCAGCCAGGTCTGGTTGGTGGTCTCCCAGACCTCGGTGGTCAAAGTGCCGCGCACCGCGCGGGCGTTCTCGCGCGCCGCGCGCAGGCAGCTGATGATGGACGAGGGGTTGCCCTCATCGGCCACCATGAAGTGCTTGACCTTGCGCGGCGTGACGTCGCCATGGCGCTCCTGGTAGGGACCAATCAGCTCCGAAATCGACAGAACGCCCCGCCAGCCCTGCTCGGCCGCCGCAGCGGACTGCGGCAGCAGCGAGGTCTGGTAGTTGACGTCCAGCATGCGGGCGGTGTTCTCCGCACGCTCCATGTAGCGGGACAACCAAAACAGGTGATCAGCAGTACGAGACAACATGTTTGAGTTTCCGTTCTGTGTCAGTCTTCCAGCACCCAGGTGTCCTTGGTGCCGCCGCCCTGGCTGCTGTTGACCACCAGCGAGCCTTCCTTCAGTGCCACCCGGGTCAGGCCGCCGGGCACCATCTGCACGGTGGCACCGGACAGCACAAAGGGCCGCAGATCGATATGCCGCGGCGCGATGCCGGACTCGACAAACGTCGGGCAGGTGGACAGGCTCAGGGTCGGCTGGGCGATGTAGTTGCTGGGGTTGGCGACCAGGTGGGCGCGGAAGTCCTCGATCTCCTGCTGCGTGGCCGCAGGGCCGACCAGCATGCCGTAGCCGCCGGCGCCGTGCACCTCCTTGACCACCAGCTCGCCCAGATGGGCCAGCACATGCTTAAGTTCATCGGCCTTGCGGCACTGGTAGGTGGGCACGTTGTTGAGGATGGGCCGCTCACCGAGGTAGAACTCGATCATCTGCGGCACATAGGGGTAGATCGACTTGTCGTCCGCAATGCCGGTGCCCACCGCATTGCTGAGGCAGACGTTGCCGGCCTTGTAGGCCTCCAGCAGGCCGGGGCAGCCCAGGGTCGAATCCTTGCGGAAGACCTGCGGGTCGAGGAAGTCGTCATCCAGGCGGCGGTAGATCACGTCGATGCGCTTGGGGCCTCGCGTGGTGCGCATATAGACGACCTTGTCCTGCACGAACAAGTCCTGGCCCTCGACCAGCTCAACGCCCATCTGCTGGGCCAGGAACGCATGCTCGAAGTAGGCCGAGTTGTACATGCCCGGCGTCAGCACCACCACCATGGGCTCGCTGACGCCCTGCGGCGCCACGCTGCGCAGGGTCTCCAGCAGCAGATCAGGGTAGTGGGCCACCGGCGCGATGCGGTGCTGGGCGAACAGGTCGGGGAACAGCCGCATCATCATCTTGCGGTTTTCCAGCATGTAGCTGACACCGCTGGGCACGCGCAGATTGTCTTCCAGCACGTAGTAGCTGCCGCTGCCGTCCGGGTTGGCGGCGCGCACGATGTCCACCCCGGCAATGTGCGAGTAGATGTTCTTGGGCACGTCCACGCCCATCATCTCGGGCCGGAACTGGGCGTTGTCCTCGATCTGCTCGCGCGGCACGATGCCGGCCTTGAGAATCTCCTGCCCGTGATAGATGTCGTGGATGAAGCGGTTCAGCGCCGTCACCCGCTGCACCAGGCCGGCCTCCATCTCGCGCCACTCGTGGGCCGGAATGACGCGCGGGATCTGATCGAAGGGGATCAGGCGCTCGGTGCCCTCGCCGGTGTCTTTGTCGCCATAGACGGCGAAGGTGATGCCGACACGGCGGAAGATGACCTCGGCCTCCTCGCGCCTGGCCCGCATCAGCTCGACCGGCTGCACCGCCAGCCAGCGCTCGAAGGTCTTGTAGTGCTCTCGCGCCAGCGCATTGCCGGCATGCATTTCATCGAAGCTCGGTCTCATGGAGTCCCTCCTGCATCCTTGCTAGAGCAATAAGCGCACCAGGCATTTTGACCTCTGTGGCCTGCAGCCGGCCCGGTGCATGCCCAGTGTGCACCGTGCACCAGGGTCACCGCCAGCCCGCGCACCAATTGTTGGCGTACGCACCACAAACGGGCGCCAGGCGGGCGCCCTGGGCCGCCGCACTGGGCCGGCCGAGGGCATCGATACTGCAAAATTATCAGGGTCAACCCTGGCTCACCGTGCTGGCGCCGCTGTGCCGTTTCGTCGGCCGCGGCGCACGGACGGCGACACCTTGAAGCACGATGCTGCTGCGGCCCTGTACCAGACCAATGCCCAGCGCCTGGGCCGCGCCTGCGCGCAGTTCTTCGCCGTCGCGTTGAACAAGCGCACCTGCGTCGAATGCGACCGGAGGCGAACCTGCGCACGGCACTGCGCCGAGCCGGGCTGGAGCTGATTCAGGCGGCCCTGATCGACAAGGCCGCTCAGACCAGACCCTAGCTCGCCTGCATGCGATCAAGGCCCTGTGCGTGGACCTGGCCATCGACGACTTCGGCACCGGTTACTCCAGCCTCAACGACCTGAACGGCTTCCCGATCGAGCGGCTGAAGATAGACCGCACTTTCATCCGCGACGTGTTCGAAGACCCGACCGACCTGGCCATCACCCACACCATCATCGGCCTGCGCCACACCCTGGGCCTGAAGGTGCTGGCCGCGGGCGTGGAAACCGAGCGCGAGGCGCAAACACTGCGCCTCGCCGGCTGCGACGAGCTGCAGGGCTACTGGGTGGCGAGGCCGATGGCGGCCGAGGCGCTGGCAGGGTGGTTGGGGTTGTGGGATGTGGCTGAAGATGGTCGGGGGCGGGAGGTGAGGGCTGCGGTGGAGGTTTGAGGGCTGCGCGACGACTTTAGCGCCCTCGGCCTAGATCAACTCAGTAACTACTCGCGCGCAACAACTTGAACGCATCCTGGCGTTCGGCAAAGAGAGCGGCGATACGATCAACGTTGATTGCATCTCCATCCACATACAGCAGCACCTTCACGTCTGGGTATTCCGCCTCGGTCACTTCACCATCATCCTCCATGATGTTCGCTTGCAGAATTAGCTTCGCGCCCTCGGCTTCGACGAGGAAGTAGCCCCCACCTCGATACTCGCTTTCGTGTGCTACCAATGCCGCGTTGACTACATATTCAATGGTGGCACGGGCAGCTTCGAGCTCCAGGGCTGAAGCGCCGAATAGATTGGATTTCTTCATCATCGCGGGTTCCTAGGCACGAGGATCGTCGGCGACCTACTCGCTGCGTCCTCGATAGACCGGTAGATCATAAAGTTCACCTCCCGTCCTGCTTGTTGGGATAACTGACGGGCTAGATCCGCCAGCCCGAGGCGCTCAAGGTGCTCCGGCATAAGCGGCCCTGTTCTTGTGCCAGCACCTCGAAGGCCAATGCCGACCGATTGGGCTCGCACGAGTAGCTCTGGACTCGACAACGCAATATCGAAGTCGCTGATGCGCCCAACATCGAAGGGCGCATGTGGGGACTCAAACGCACGCCCAGTGACAGAACTCCCCTGGAATCCTGCCTGCGCGCGCTTGAACCCGACATCGTCGAGGCCAGTGTAGAGTCTGTTGCCAAACTCCAGGAACTCACCTCTCCCCGAGAGGCCCAACGGGATGCTCAAACCATCGGCTCGCCCCAACGGCACGCCTGCCGTACCGATTGCAAACAGGGTGGCACCCATCGCCGTGCCATTGCCGTTCACCACTCGATTGAACCCCGTGCGCAAACTATCGACGCCACCAGCCACCGTGTTGGCAGTTGTGCCGAACGGGTCATCCCACAGGCGTCCAGCGGAGGCCGCCGCGCCGCTTGCCAGACGCATCACCACCGACGGAATAGCACCCAGCGCATCGGGCAACTTCGGCAGCGCCTCGGGCGCAGCCAACCAAGCGTTGAATGCCCCCGTCAGTACATTCCCCGCACGGCTGGTACCCACAACAGAACTGAACCAGCCGGTAGCCTTCTCACGCGCGGACAGGGCCGTCGGCCGAGCTTCTGCGTAGTTACCTGAATACCCTCCATTTACCATCGCCCGATCGCTCAATCCGCGCGATACGCGCGACTGGTGCGCAAACGCCTGTCGAATGTCCCGGGCATCCATTCCATCGCTGAAGTTGAACCTCGCCCGCGCCTGCGAAGCCATGAGCTGTTTTTCGACCATGCTCGATTTTCCGATCATGCCCGGCCCATTTGCCGCTACCCACCCGTCGCTCTGCAAATCCAGGCCATTGCGGCCGCCGAGGGTCTCGAAGCCTTTGCGCCGGAGGATCGCATCACTCTGCTCGATGCCCTGATGGTCGCGCATGGTCGTCCAAGCATCCCCTGCCTTGCGGTTCAGGATCGCATCGCTCTGCTGCACATACTGCGCATCCATGAGGCTACCGTTCTGCCGCACCAGGCGCGCCGACTCCGCACCTGCCTGATCCGGCCAGTTGCCGTACGACGGCTCGGCGAGGCTACCCCCCAACGCATTCCCAACCCCACCCCCCAACCCGCTAGCGAACGCCTGCCCCACCCTGGCCCGGGTCTCCTGACTGCTCAGCCCCAGTACCTGGCTGCTTGCCCAGCCGCCGGCCATGGCGCCTACTGTGCTTCGTGCAATCCTGCCGAGGCTTCCATCGTCGCCCTGCAGTGAACGACCGACGGCGTCGCCGGCGGCATAGCCCGCAGCTCCACCGACGGTGGCGGCCGCAACTTCTCGCCAGCTCCACTGGCCCTGCAGAGCTTGACTCACTGCCGAGCCGGCTCCTGCTCTTATTGCCGCACTTTGCCAGCCGGACTGATTGACGAGTTTGCCCAGGGCATTGGTCGTGCCCAGGCCACTGAGCACATTGCCCACCCCTGCTGTAACGCCGCTCGAGAAAGCCGCCTGGCCCACGGCCTTCCAGCTGAACTGTTCAACGTTGCCTGTGGCCAACCCTATGAGCTGGCTCGCCACTGAGCCGGCCATTCCGGCCGCAGTCCCGACAGCGACCGAGGCCCCAAATGTGAGGGTGCTGCCGACGGTGGCTCCCATGCCTGCTGCTATGGAGCCCGAGGCGGCCACGCCGCCGCCGGTCAGTGCATTGGCCCCTGCCGCCATCGTCTGTCCGAAGGTGCCCGTCGTGCCGGCCGTCAGTGCACCAGCCGTATAGACCGTCACCACCACCGCCACCACAATCATCAGGATGGTGCCCAGGCCGCCACAACCTCCGTCGGCGCGGGGCGGTGGTGGCGGAGCCGGCAAGGTCGGGTCAATGTGCCCGATCACCTCACCCGGGTTGTACGGCCTGAAGGTGTTGGCGTTGTTGTGGATATTGGTGACCTTGTTGGGGATCACCAGCACCTGGCCCGCCACCAAGGTGTCACTGCGGCTCAGGCCATTGGCATCGGCGAGCAGGTACCACATGGCCGAATCGCCCCAGACGCTTTGGGCGATGGAGCTGAGCGTGTCGCCGCCGCGCACGATGTAGCTGCTGCCAGCAGCCGCTGGATGGCTGGCGTTGATCGGCTCGTAGTTTTGATCGAAGTCCGCACTTGTGACGGGCTTGAAGTTCTTGAACTTGTCTTGCTCTTCCGTCTGGCCCTTGATGTCAATGGCCAGTTGCTCAGCATACGAGACTCGGAACTTGTCGGTCGGGTCGGTCGTCACGTCGCCGATGCGACGGCCTGAGGCGTAGTAGTAGTGATTCTCGTAGCGCTGCGTGCCCTGACTCTCATAGCGGTCCAGCACCAAGCCCTGGGCATTGCTGAAGTAGCTAAGCTTGCGGTTGCCGGTCCTGTCCTGGGACTCGCGCAGATGGCCGTTGACGTTGTAGGCTAGCCGCGATTGCCCGGGCGCCCAGTAGGGCGCTGCTTCGTTGGAGGCCTGCACCATGATGCTGGACTGCTTGGCGCTGTCCCAGTATTCGTAGCTGTAGGTCGTTGCGCGTGTAGTGCCGCCTCCCAGCGGCGTGAAGACGGTCTTTGCCAACGCGCCTGAACCTGACAGCGAGGCAACGGCCATCAGATCGCTTTTGTCGGCGTAGTAGAAGTAGCTGGTGTTGCCGTTGTTGGCGCCGCTGTCGGAGACGGTTTCCGACTGCACACGGTTGTCATTGTCGTAAACAGTCGTCTTGTTCTGGCGCAAGGTCACGCCATTGGCCTCCCATTCCCTGTACACGAACGTGCGCCCTTCGGCATCAATGGCGCGGCGCGCGCGCAGTGTGCCGTTGATCTTGGTGTCTTCGAGGAAACCATCCGTGCTGTAGATGTAGTCCTCCACCGTGCCATCGGCGGCCGTGCTCTTCACCCGCTGGCCAGCTTGGTTGTATTCAAGACTGATGCCCTGGAGGCCGCGTGTGATCTTGCCGTTCGTATCGTTGACGAAGGCGCCGCGCGCCGTGAGGCTGCCCTTGGTGGTGGTGAATCGATTGGCGGCGTCGTAGGCGTACCAGAGACTGTCGAGCTGACGCAGGTCGCCCGTCAGCTTGGGATCCCAGTACACAGCGGTGACAGCACGCCGGTTGCCCACGGCGTCGTATTCATAGCGCACATCATGGCTCTTGTAGGCTCCGTCCCAGACATGCGCCATGCGATTGAGTTCGTCGTAGGCGATGGTGCTCGATTGATACATCCAAGTGTCGGCGTTGTTGCTGCCATTGAGTTGAACGTATGCCTCATACACACGATTTCCCGCGTCGTCATAGCCGTAGCGCGATGCTGTGTGCTCTGTCATGTCCTTGGCTTCCGCAATGAAGCCGTTCAGCAGGTAGCTGTACTGGATGTTCTGGCCCTTGCTGCTGTCTTGGGACCGCAACTGCCCACCGGCGTTGTAGACGTAGTTGTAGCTGGTGCCGCCCAGGTCCAGGTGCCAGGTCGTGCGGCCGAAGTAGTCGATCTTGTCCACCAGGCTGCGGCCATCGGCATTGAGCGCGGTGCGCTTGAATCCGCCCAGGCTGTTTCCACCCAGGCTGATGATGGCCTCGCCAGCGGCATTTGCAGCAATAAACTGGTATCCATACTGGGTATCACGGCCGGCGGCGCTGCGCGTCTTCGTGACCCGGCCCAGGCTGTCATACCAAGTACGATCGGTCAGGTTCAGTGCATCCGTATGGCTGATGCGCCGGCCCAGAGCATCGTACTCATAGCCATCGGTCAAGGTGCCGATGTTGCCGATCCCGGCGCGCTGCACATCGCGCCGTTCCACCCTGATCAGGCGGCCGTTGGCATTGAAGGTCTGATCAACCACGGCGCCGAGCTCGTCAATCAGCTGGCGCGCATCACCAAAGATGTCGTGGCGCTGTGTGCGTTTGCCCCCATCGCCGGCCCAGAGTGCGCCAGCCTCCGCCAAGCTACCGGCGTAGTTCTGCTTGCTGGTGTTGCCGTTTGCGTCCTTGCTGACGGTCATTCGGCCCAGCAGGTCGTAGCCAAACTCGGTCTGAGGCTTGATGCGCCGCACAAAGCCATTGGCCAATGTCTCAAAGGTCTCGGCGTCCTGTTTGGCGACGAGCCTCCCCAGCGTGTTGTAGCTGAGCTTGGTGCGCATAGCGCTCGCATCAACGCTGAAGATTCCCAATCCGGCCTTCTGATACTGCTCCACCATTTTCTGGGCGCGATCCTGTACCCGCTGGTCGTACTCCTCGATGATTTCGCCGAAGGCGTTGTGCTCCTGCAGCCGCTTCACCTGGGCGGTCTGACTCAGGGCTGTGACGTACTGCTTCAGCTTCAGGGGCTCGGTGGCACTGGTGCCAAAGGTGGCAACGCCACGCATGACCACGGGATCACCGACCTCGTCAAGAAACGGCTGGCTGGCTGCGTCCAGCACCCGCATATCGAACTCGTAGTCCGTCGGCCCGGTGAACACGCGGCCATTGAATGGCTGGGGCCAGGTGTACCGCATCCTCGTCCCGTCCCAACTGCCTGGCAACGTAACCGTGGTGTCAGGCGTGTTGGGCCGAGTCAGGCGCAATGACAATTGGGCCGCACCCGTCTTGCCTAGCGGGCCGAGAAACACCAGCGGTGGCAGCGGTATGGGCTCGGTCGCCTGACTGCCAAAGGTGACTTGACCGTCTGCCGCCAGACTGAAGTTGCCTGTTCCCAGGGTCAATACGGTGCCATACGCGTTGCGCGCCACAAACCGGTACTGCAGACCGGCACTGCCGCTGGATGGCCTGCGGCCGTCCAGTTGGACGAGCCGTGTCAGATTGTCTTGCGGTGAGACCTCGCAGCCCACGGTCTGCCAGCCGGTCGCCGGGCTGAGTCCGCATACCTGCAATTCGAAGCCCGCCGCAGTTGCGGCCGTCCCATGGGGCGGGTAATCTTCACCAACGCAGGGCGAATCAGCAATTGAGGCGATGGCACATCCAGCTTGCCATTGGCCAGCATGGTGTAGCTGCCGCGCACCTTGCCATTCACGACGCCATCGGAATTGAGGGTCTCGTACTCGTAGTAGAAGGTTGTGCCCACCGACGCAAACTCATCGGCTCGCAGGTCCCACTCGATCTTCTTCGAGGTGCCATTCCACCTGTCAAAGGCTCGCGGCCCGAGGTTGACGAAGCTGGGGTTTGTACCCACCCTCAAGCTTCCAGCTCGCGGAACGTCGTCGATGCCCACCGACATCGTGGTTGTGCCGGTGTACCGCGCGCTCAAGTCGATGACCTCCGCCAAGCCATTGGCGCTCACCCGAATCTTGCCGCTGAAGTTGCGCAAGCCGTCATCGTAGGCGAAGCTGACGTCACTACTGCCGGTCGCAGGCATGTAGTAGCCCAGATCGAGCCAGGTCTTTCCGGTGCCCAAAGCCTCGTAAGCCGGCGGGGTCGATGCCGTTCGTGGGCTTGGCTTCAGTGCGCTCCACATCCTGAGATTGCCAAGAGCCAGGCCGCTCAAGCTCAAGCTTGCGTAGGGTTTGTACAGCGGCGTTGTGAGGTATTGCGTGGCTTCAATATTGCCCGGCGGCGTGAACGTCAGTATTCCTTCGTTGTGGGAGAGGCGCTCAAGGTAACCGTTACGGGTGGTGGTGACCTCGTAGCGATAATTCATGGGCGTTTTCGCATACTCCGATACGCCGATACCCGCTGCCAGAATGTCAGCCAGTGTGATTACTGCCGGATTCTTGTTGAGTTGCGCGGGCAAAAATCTACCGTTGATCCAGATATTTGCCGAATACGATCCACCCCAATTTGACGAGTCGCCCAGCGAAAAACTGACGGTTACAACCGGATTGCTCTCAACAACGTTGTACAACATACCGTTGTTGTTAAGGGTCACCGTTCCATCCGCTTTGCCGGTGAAAGTGCCGTGGTATTTTGTCTGCGGACCGGTCTTGGTGTAAACCAAGTACTCATAGACAACACCGTTCTCCATCGGCCTGTTTACGAATGGACAGGTGGATAAGCCAAAGTTGATAGGGAGCCAGCCATCCTTGGTGCCCGCCTTGCGGTAATACAGCCAATTTGGGCTGGTGCCGGTATTGCCAATCAGTGCTGGATCAAAAAACAGGTTGAATTGTCCTGCGCCGGCGATCAGAGCAACATCCTTGCGCGGCTCGACCGGGTCGTTCGAGACGATCCTGATTCCTTCTATCGTCTTGGCAGGGCTGCCTGCAACTTCATTACGGATGATTGTCAGCTTGGATTGGGTGACGGGGCTTCCCTGGCTGTCAAACCCGGTCACGAAACAGGTATGCGCAACGTTTGCCGCATAACCACTCAAGTCGATTTGAAAAATGCTTCCGGATACAGGTTTTCCGGAGTCATACAAACTCGCCCCACTTAGGTCAATCTCCGCGCCACCGTTGACCGAAGCACGGTACCTGACCACCCTGGTATCGGTCGCAGGTAGGATCACATAAGGCCGAACTGCAGTTAACAAGCCGGTTCGCTTGATGTCCAGCCCACCAGGTTCAAGATTGACATCCGATGAGACCCTCAGGTCGGCAATCGGAAGCCGCTCGGAGTGATCGTGTTTGGGGCGCGCAAACAGCGTGTAGTTTCGAACGATTCCGTCGCCCTGCTGGTAACTCATCGGAAGCAGCAAGGGGTAGCCGCGCTGGCCTTGTGCGACCAGGGCCGGCGCTGCCCCCCACTCCCAAATCTCATAGTCCATGTCCGGAAAATTTCCCGGCACCTGAACAGACATCGGTGAGGGTGTCGAACTCGGGCTGACATTTGCTCGCCGCATCAAGGCGCTCCAGTCCCACGCGTAGCCTTGCGCCGTCACTGTCCCCAGCATCGTCGGCGTCGGGCGGGAAAGGCCCACTTTCCACAACTCGCCCGAGCCCGTGGTCGCGGCGCCAGGCGGAAGCGACACCGAGCCTGCCCCGCTCACCGTCACGGGCTGGTTGAACTGGCCAGAGCCTGCGCCGCTGGCTGTGCTTGGCACGCCCTGCAAGGAAATCGCGCCGTACCAGTCCACCAGCTGCTGGCTGAAGGCGCCTCTCGCGGCGAGTTCATCCTTTTTGTACGCGATGCCGATATCGACCGTCTTGATCAGCTGATTGCGTTTGTCATAGGCACTGAACGTGTGATTCAGCGTGACGTCCTGGGCTGCATACGAGATCGTCATCGCCGTGAGATCCTTGGCCCCGCCCTGGATCTCCCGCGTCGTGTTGCCGTTGCGGTCATACAGATAGATCTTGGCCGCGCCATCGCCGGAGTTGTTGCGCAGCACCTTGCCCAAGGTGTTGTACTCGGCGAACTCCTGCCAGCCATCACCCAGACCCTTGCCCGAGACCTCGCCGAATGCGTTGTAGCGAGTCTTGCGCACCTCGGTCGGGCCGGGGGCGAGTTCCACAACTTCCACGGTGACCCTATCCATGGCGTCGTACTGGTAGCGCTTCACCAGGTCTTTGCGATTGCCATCGGCGTCGAGCACACCCACCACCGTCACGCGCGCGGCCTGGCCCTGCAGGTCGAGCTCATAGCGGGTGAAGTTGCCCTGAGCGTCAAACATGCCGACACGGTCGCCGTTTGCGTTGTAGTCGTAGCGGGTGATGCGATCGTCGGCCTCCGAGCCAGGATCCCGGCCACGGCGGAGGCTGCGGCTGACGGCCCCCAGGCCGTTGTACTCGGTGCTGACCTCGGGCCGAACCAGATTGAGCTCATGGTCGGTGTAGGCGGCCTCAAGCCTTCGGGTCTCGCGGCCGAGTTTGTCAAACTCGACGTTAGTCTGGCTCCAGACATCGGCCTGGCCCTCGAAGGTGATGCCCACTCGCTCCCGTATCTGCTTCACATGGCCCAGGCCATCGTAGAGGTACTGGGTGACCGCGTCGGCGGTGCGCCGGTTGATGACGCCATTGGCGTCCACGAACTGGGTGTCCACGTTGAGGGTGCGCTTTTCCAGTAGGCGGCCGAGACGATCGAGTTCGAAGGTGGATACGCGAACGTCTGTCTGGCTCAGACCTGCGCGCAGTGTCGCCGGATCGCGCAGTGCCAGCGATTGGCCGACATCGTCTTGCCGGGCGTAAGCCGGCACGCGGCCGGCATAGCGGGTTTCGCGCGTGAAGGCGTCCGCAAAGTCGTCATAGTCCCAGGCGACGGCATAGCTTTCCTGGTCAAAGCGCAGCAGCTTGCGACCAAGCTTGTCGTAGTAGCTGTAGACCGAGTTGCCGCGCCCATCTATCTCTTGCAGCACGCTGCCTGCCGCGTCGTAGCTCAGGCGCTGCAGAGTCACCAAGCTCGGCGGGCTCATATTGGTGATGATCTGATCGGAGTTCGCTGTTGGCTCCCAGAACTGGACGGCCTCACGCTGCGTCTCAACCCGCCGGCCCAACGCGTCGTAGCTGATGCGTGTGTGACGGTCGACGGCGCTGTCGGGTGCGACGCTGGGCGGCACGCCGCCCGCACTCGCGGGCAAGGCCGCACGATTGGCCATGGCGCTTTCGCGCACCACGTGGCCAGCCGTGTCGTACTCGTAGCGGGTGATCGCGCCATCGGGCGCGATCTGCACCAGCTTGTTGCCTGCGGGGTCGTAGTAGCTGAGGCTGCGCTGACCACCTTCCACAGTGCTGCCGTCCCAGTGGCCGCGCGCACGGTTTTCGATCACGCGCCCCAGTCCGTCATAGACCGTCTGCTCCACGGGCACGACGTTGCGCGTGCTCAAGCTCACCGCATCGATGGCGGTATAGGCAGAGCCGATGCGCTGGGTTTGCCGCCCCGCCTTGTCGTAGCGATAGGTGGTGAAGCGCTGCTCAGGCAGGCCCTGAGCCTCTATGGTCTGGATGCGGTTTCCAAACGCATCGTAGGCATAGACGTTGACGACGGCGCTGCCGTTCACGGTGACCGGAAGGGTCTCGGAGACTTGTTGCCCCAGCGTGTCATAGCGATAGGTCGCGACACCGCCCACCTTGTTGGTGGCGCGTTTGTCGAAGCGGTTGTCATCAACGCCAAACTCGATGCGCTCGGTTGCATTGGCCGCATCGGTGCTGCTGACCAAGCGATCCAGCCGGTCATAGAGATTGACGGTCAGCGCGTCCTTGGCATTCGGCGTCAGGACCGGCGCCTGTGCTTCGGTTGTGTTGCTGGGCACTTTGGTGAAGAAGCGCCTGACGCTGCCGATCTGGTTGCTGGCCGCATTCCAGTAGCTGGTCTGCGTGGCGTAGCCCTCAGGGTTCACCTGCAACGTGACCCGATCGAGCTTGTCGAAGTAGAAGTAGCCCGTGTTGCCGCGCGGGTCGGTAACCTTGACTGCGTTGCCAAAGGCATCGTACTGAGTAAGCGTAGTGGCGCCCAGGGCATTGGTGGTCTTGGTGCGCCGACCCAGATTGTCGTACTCATGCTTGCTGGCGTAGGCGGCCTGCAGGTCTAGCTTCTGCTGCGGGCTCAGGGCAGCGGCATCTTCCGGCAAACCCAGCTTGAGCCGCTCGCTGCGCGCCCATGCGCCGTTGTCTTGCGCCAGCGCGACACCACGCGCTTCGATCTCGCGCGTGACCTGACCCAGGGCGTTGTACTCGTAGAGCGTGGTGGCTGCAGCAAGGGTGCCATGAGCAACGGTCTTGCTTTGCACCCGCCCGACGGCGTCGAAGCTGTACAGGGTTGTGCTCGCTTCAGGCAGACCAGAGGCGCGCGTTTGCTCCAGGGTGTGCGCCACATCGTCGTAGTGGCTGATCGTCTCGACGCCCATGGCGTCGATGCTGCTCACGACTCTGCCGGCAGCGTCCAGCAGCTGGCTGGACACCAGATCTTCGCCCGGCGTGGGCACCGGAGTGGCCGACGGCGTCGCCACCGGGTTCTTGTAGCGAATCGACATGGTCTCCAGGCCGTTGTAGCGGGTCTCGGTGACATAGCCAAGCGCATTCACTTCGAAACGCAGCCGGTTGGCCGTGTCGTAGCGGTAGTTGGTCCTTCGGTCCATCTGCCCCGCAGTCACCACCGACAGGCTGACCGTCGTCACCGGCGTGGGCAAGGCCGCCAGCTGAGCCGCAGTCAAGGTACGGGCATAGAGGACCCGCTCGATCACATTGCCATTGCCGTCGTACTTCAGCCTGGTGGCGCCGCCCTCGGGATCGATCACATAGATCTTGCGGCCATCAGCATCAAAGACGGCGAGCTCGACGCGGTCTTGCGCAGGCGTGGCCAACAAGGCGGCACGCAACGTGGCTTCACTGGGGTTGGTGCGCGCGGCAGCCAGCTTCGCGGCATCGGCGCTGGCCGCTGCGTAGGCCACGCGCTTGACAATGTTGCCCTCAAGGTCATACACCTGCTCGACGATGCCGCCCAGGGCATCCATGCTCAGGGTTTGACGGCCCAGCGCGTCACACGCATAAACGGTCGCGCGGTCGAAATTCGGGTCGCCGTTTCCCTGGGTCACGGCAATCAGGTTGCCCTTGAGATCATAGCGGTAGCTGCGCTTGAGGTTCAGGCCGCCATGGTCGGCCACCTCCGAGATACGCCGGCCCGCCGCATCGTAGGTGTACGTGGTCTTGACGTTCTTGGCGTTGATGACGGAAAGCTGATGGCCCACACCGTCGTAGTTGTAGTGGGTCGTAAGCTTCAGCCCGTCCGCGTCTTCGATTTGACGCAGAAGCTGGCCCTTCAAGTCAAAGTCGTTGCGGGACTTGACGCCCGTGGGGTCGATGGTCATGACACTGCTGCCAAACTCGGTGTTCAGATAGTCGAAGCTGGTTTTGCGGTTGAGGCCGAACGGATCAAGCGTGCGGCTCTTGACGCGGTTGAGCTCGTCGTACTCGAAGCGCGTCTTGACGCCGTTGGCATCCGTGCTTTCGATCAGGCGTTGCAGCTCGTCATAGCGGCTGCCGGTACTCAGCTCCTCACCACTCGTGGCAGTGAGCCTGCCATCGCGGTTGTAGTCGTAGCGGGTGAGGTTGCCATTGCCGTCCAGGACCGACTCGGTTTCGCCAAAGCGGTTGCGGGTCGTGGTGGTGGTGATGCCGGCCGTCGTCAACACCTCGACACTGCGTGTTGCGTCGTTGTAGCTGTAGGTCGTGGCGCGGCCATAGCCATCCACCTGCGTGAGCAGGCGCGCGAACGCGTCATATCCGGTGCGTCGCAGCGTGGTCAGCCCATCGCGATGCTCGACGACGCGGCCGAGGCGATCGTGGCTCCAGCGTTGGCCTGTGCCATTGGCGTCAACGCTGCTTTCCAAACGGCCGAAGGCGTCGTAACGGTAGGTGGTGACCGGATTGCCGGAGCCTCCTTGCTGAATTTCAATGGCTTGAAGACCTCGGCGGTCATAGCCAAACATCGAAGCCTCGAACGCGCTCGATGACTGCATCCTGGCCGTGATCCACACCTCACCGAACGCGTTGTAGGTGTTGAACGAAGCCGAGCCTTGTGGCCCGGCCTCAATGATCAAATCGCCTCGGACGTCGCGGTGGAAATCTGTCAACAAATTGGCAAACGTATCCCCGGAGCCGACCGCCTTTTGCGTCAGCAAGTCCTGCACCGCAGCTGTGATCGCTGTGGTCACCAGTCCCCCACTCAACTGCGCCAGAGCGCCCGCAGCGATCCGACCGCCATACCGGATCGCGCGCACAAGCTGATTCAGTCCGTCGTACTGTCGCTCCTCGACCTCTCCCAGGGCATTCACTGTGTGTGTCAGCAGCCCGTCTCCGTTGTAGAAATAGAGCGTGCGAGCTCCGCCCGGCACCACCATGCTGGTGCGGCGACCGGCAAGGTCATGGCTGTAGTGCGTGCCGTACTGGGTCCAGATGGCTTCGATATGCGCCAAGGTCTGACCGCCGGTGAGCAGCGCGCCCCCCTCGGCGCTGAGTTCGCCGGTCAATCGGCCCAGCAGGTCGTATCGTGCGTTCAAGGTGCGCACTTCGGGCTTGCCTAGAGCCTTGCTGGTTTTGATCAACTGTCCGGCCGCGTTGTATTCATAGGTCGTGACAGTGCCCTCGGAGTTGGTTTCTGAGTCCAAACGGCTCAGGGCGTCGTAATGCCAGCTCTGGCTGCGGTCACGGGCCGTGCTAGTCGGGCGCAGTGACTGAACCGCGCCATTGATGGTGATCGACGCCAAGGCGGCAGCCGTCAGTGCCGTGGCGTACCTGATCTCTTGAGCCGGATGGCCGCCAGCGTCATAGACCCGCTCGGTCAGGTAGCCCTCAGCATCGACCTCGCCGGCCACCTGGCCCAGGCCGTCGAGGAGGTAGTGCGTCGCAATGGCGCCAGTGATCCTGGCCTGGCTGCTGACGCTGAAGGCCGTCAGGGTGGCATCGAATCGCAGCACCTCACCCTGCTTGACACTGCTGACGACAATGCTGTCGTAGTCAACAAAGTTGCCCACCTTGCGGTAAGAACCGTCACGGTCACCATAGATGTAAAACGACATTTGGTCGTCGTGGGCCAAGGTCACGCTGACTGTGATCGTCCTCCAGCCATCGTTACCGTAGGTGACGGCAGAATAGATCGCATTGTCATAGGGGTCCGGTCCGCCAGCGTCACCCAAAAACACCCGCGCCGAAGTCAGGCTGTCCGACTTGAAACGAACCGTGGCAGTCACCACATCGCCGGATTGGAAGAGTCCAAGGCTCCTCCCAGCACTGCTGTTGTTGGCAGGCTGGTAGTACACCCGGAGCGTCGGCCTGGGCCGGATGGCATCAAGGTTTCCGGTCGCACGCAGCGCGGCATCAACGCTGGTCTCATATGCAAGCTTTTTGACGAGCCGCCCAGCGCTGTCATACAGATACTCGGTCAGGAAGCCTTCACCGTCGAGGGTGCCACGCAGCAAGCCATCGGCATCGTAGAGCTTGCGGGTGAAGCGATCCATAAGAGGATTGATGGCCATCGGAAAGGCATTGGCCACCACCGGATTCGCCTTGAATCGCGCCATATCCGCCGCATTGGCATACCTGACGGTGGACAGCACGCGCGAGGCGGCGTCATACCTGGTTTCCGTCACATAACCCAGCGCGTCAACGGTCTTGAATAATCGACCGGCTGCGTCGTAGAAATTCCATGTGTCGACATCGGCCAGCGGGTCCTTGACAAGACCCACGTCGCTGAATTTGAGGCTTTTTGGAATGATCCCCGACCAACGGATGTCGCGCCCCGGCACGATTTGACCTGGCTGCAGCGGCTCCTCTCCATGGATATTCAAGAATACCCTGGCGGCGCCCGGCCCTGCGCCATCCTGGTCCAGCACCAGTTGATAGCTCGATGCATTTTGGACCAGTCGAATTACGCCGTCTGCAAATGGGTCGTTGCCAACATAGCCAATAGACTTGAGCAGCCCACCAATATCAATATCGTCCTGCCCTGGAGCGAACCAATATATTGTGTCTGCGCGGCCATGATCGCCTGAAATAATATACGAATCACGACCAGCGGAACCGATGATTACATTGAGGACCCCCGCACCTGTGACAATCACGTCGTCGGCATTTGTTCCGAATATTGGCGTTACCCCCGCCGGGTTCCTCCAACCCGTTACTTGATTTTTATACAAGCCATCCAGAACAGCCCGACCTAGGGGAGTCTTGTACCTTGTCGTGCGCACCACCTCGTCGCCATTGTTGTATCGATACTCGGTCACGCTGCCATTTGAATCGATGGCTGCAATCTGCCTTCCCGCCTCGTCATACATCAACCAAGTGCGCTGACCGGACGGGTCCTCCGTCATCGCCAAGCGACCGTTGAGGTCGTAGAAGTAGTGCGTGGTACCCAGATCCAAGGCGCCTGCAGACCCTGACTGCCAACTCTGTACCAACTGCCCAGCGCGGTTGAAGTACCGATTCGTCGAAAGCCCGTTTGCAAACGTCGTCTTGACGTTTGATCCACCCGCATCTTCCTGGTAGGCGGTGATGGTTGTTTGCTGCAACGCGTCCGTGACGGTCAAAACCCGGCCCGTACCGTCGTAGGTATAGGACGTGACGCTGTCATTTGGCGTGCCATTGCCCTCGATGGTCGTCAGCAGCAAGCCCGCCGGGACGTAGATGTAGTCCTTGACCGATTGCCTGGAGTCCCACAGCCCGGCACCGGTGCCGGCATCGACATTGCCGAAGCTGACCAATCTCTTGAGCTGGCCGCGAGCGTCATAGCTCATGTCGGTGCGCGTGATCTGGCCTTGCGGCTGAGCAGCCGCCCAGTTGGACACCGTGGTTTCCGTGGGCACGTCGTTGATGGACAGCCCCGACAGGTTGTAGCTGGCCGCCACATACCGGATCGTGCTCCCGCGCTCGCCAAACGAGTTGTACCGGTGCTCGGTCACACGCCCCTCCGCACTTATCACGAAGCGAAGCCGGTTCTTGTTTCCCAGGTCGTAAACATAGCGCTCGGTCACCGGCTCGCCTGGCAGCGCACTGCCGCTGCCGTCAGGGTCCGGCACCAAATACCTGGTCTCCGTGAGCAACTGATTGTTCGCGTCGAACGTGCGCGTGATGGTGTTGCCCGCGGCGTCGCGCTGAAGAACCTGGTTGCCGTTGGCGTCGTAACGCATGGTGAGCGCCCGTGCCTCTCCATCGATGATGGCTTCAAGGTCGCCACTGGCGTTGTATTCATAGCGTGTGATTGCGGCAACGCCGGCCACTGCAGGCGTCGCCACCTGGGTCAGCTGCCCGGCAGCGTCGTACACATAGACCGTGGCATTGCCCATCGGGTCGGTCACCGTGGTGCGCCGATTGGCCGTGTCGTAGGCAAACCGGGTCGGTGGATTCAAACCGTCCATCACCGATTCAACGCGCCACTCAGCGCCCACCTGCACGTAGCTGAAATTCAGGCTGTAGGACCCGTAGTTGCCTACGACACTCGCCACACGCCTGCTGGTGCCGTCATAGGTGTAGGTCGTGGTGTAGGTCTTGCCATCGGCAACGCTGCCGTCAGCCGGCGTCAGGTCCACAGAGACGGTGGACAGGCGATCGCTGCCGTCGTAGCCGTAGCGCACCCGGGCGGTCGTGACCGCGCCGGCCGTCACTGTGCGAAGCTGCGTCAGCCTGTTGCCGCTGTAGTCGTAGAAGAGTGTCTCGCCGTTGGCGGTCTTCATGCTGGCGATGTTGCCGTCACCGTGATAGGTCAAGGCCACGGTGTTGCCCTGCGCATCGGCAAGCGAATTCAGGCGCCCGCTGATGATGTCGTAGCGCTCCTTGTTGCCGGTATCACCATCGACCCACACATACTCGGCACCCTCGACCAGGATGATGTCGTGAGCGCCCGCGCCCGCGGGGCTCAGGTAGCAAGCCATGGCCGCATTCCAGGCATAAACCGACTCGGCTCCATCGCGGCTTGAACGCGTGATCGTGCTGCCAACGGTACTGGCGGTACCGTTCAGCTTGATCTGCTGCCGGTAGATGCCCACACTCCAGTTGTCGCCGTTGTCGTCATTCAACCTGCCCTGGCTGTTGTAGGTGCGCAGCGCTGCAATGTCGAGCCCCCGGCCCATCAGGCCTTCATCCTGCCCCTGCAGGATCAGATTGCCGGTGGCTATGTTCACGAACCCGTTCCCGCCCGTGCGGCCCAGACCGGCGTCGCCAAAGGCTCCACGTTGCCCCAAAGTGGCCCAGGAACTCAAGCCAAGGCCCAGGCTGTTGCCGCTGACAATCGCTACCATGTGCTGCCCCTTGATGGACGCTTGACCCCGCATCGCAGCACACAACCGGCTGCCTTGATGTCAAGGCCGGGCGCTGCAGCTCTTCAATCAATTCATCCTGCGCTACGACCCGTTGTTAAGCGACGCATGTAAAGAAAGTGTTTCGCAGCAAATCGGAATCGGAGCAGCTCAGCGCACTAAACTTCCTGACCGGGCCATCGATACATTGGCTTGGCACCCTTTCGCGAGGCCGCCCATGGACAGTTCATTTGATGCGTTGATCGATCAAGGCATGGCAGCTAGCCTCGCCAATCAGTCTGAAACGGCGCTGGATTACTTTGTCCGAGCGATTGACTGCGACCCCACTTCGGGCCTGCCGTACTTCCTGATCGGCGCCGAACACGCACAGACGGGCCGCGTACAAGATGCTGAAGCAGCGTTCTCCAGCGCCGTGTTGTTGGCGCCCGAGATGTCGATCGCGCGCTATCAGCTGGGCTTGCTGCAGTTCGCGTCCGACAGGCTGCCCATGGCCTTGGTGACCTGGCAGCCCTTGCTGGCGCTGCCGGAGTCCGATCCGCTGCGCCATTTCATTCGGGGTTTTGCGGCAGTTCAGCGAAGCCAGCATGCCTTGGCAATCCAGCACTTCAGGCACGGCATCAAACTGAACAGCGAGAATCCGCCGATGAATCGGGATATTGAGCGGGTCATCCAGCAGCTTTCGGCCTTGTGCCTTGTTGGATCTGCCGAACCCGACGGCAAGGCCACCGATACGTCGGTCGAGATGCATGTACTGCTGGCCAATTATCAACCCGATGGCACGCCGCACTGAAGCCCGGCATTGGACGCAGCCGCATGTCCGATATTGACCCTACCGGCGCCCTCGCCAGCTTGCTGCGAAGCCAAGTACGCCTGCTCGACCGTGTGCCTCGACAGAAGACGGCTGAGAAGGCCACCGCGAGCGACCGTGGCCCTGCGCGGCAGGGTGCGTCAGAGCCCGACCTGGCTGCTCTGCTGGCAAGCCGCGTCAAGGCCCTGGACCCGGATGATCCGAAGCGGCGCAGCAAGGCCCTGAGGCTCTTCATCGAACACACGCTGATGGCTGAATTCGGCAGCAACTTGATCTGCGACCCCGGGTTCTTCCGGATGGTCGACCAGGTGGTCGCACAGATGACTTCGGCCGCCGAACTGAGCCAGCACATCGACGAGGCCGTCGAACATCTGCTGGACGTTCACTAGAAAGCGGCACATTCCCCTCTTGAATCCCCCGCCCTCGCCCCTATAATGCTTTCTGCTAGCACTCACACATCGCGAGTGCTAACGACCCAGGCAGACGGTTCTGCCGCGGGTTTCAAGCATGTGAACGAGCGCTGACTTCTTCAGCGCTCTTTGTTAATGCTCACTGAATCTATTTAGGAGATGCAATGAAACTTCGTCCTCTGCACGATCGCGTGATCGTCAAGCGCCTGGAACAAGAAACCAAGACGGCCTCCGGCATCGTGATCCCCGACGCAGCCGCTGAAAAGCCTGACCAGGGTGAAGTGCTGGCCGTTGGCGCCGGCAAGCGCAACGACCGCGGCGACCTGATCGCCCTGAACGTCAAGGTCGGTGACCGCGTGCTGTTCGGCAAGTACTCGGGCCAGACCGTCAAGGTCGATGGCGACGAACTCCTCGTGATGCGCGAGGAAGATTTGTTTGCGGTTGTTGAAAAGTAAATAACTTGCGGGACAGACCTTGAGCCCCATGCGCAGCATGGCCGAAAGCTCTGTCCCCAACTGACTAGAGTTCTGCAGGCAGGCCACAAACGCCCTCCTTGCATTCACTAGATCCCAATACCGAATTCGGAGAATGAAACATGGCAGCTAAAGACGTAATTTTCGGCGGCGAGGCACGTGCCCGCATGGTCGAAGGCGTGAACATCCTGGCCAACGCGGTCAAGGTCACCCTGGGCCCCAAGGGTCGCAACGTGGTGCTGGAGCGCTCGTTCGGCGCCCCCACCGTGACCAAGGACGGTGTGTCCGTGGCCAAGGAAATCGAGCTGAAGGACAAGCTGCAGAACATGGGCGCGCAGATGGTCAAGGAAGTTGCTTCCAAGACTTCTGACAACGCCGGTGACGGCACCACGACCGCTACGGTTCTGGCCCAAGCCATCGTGCACGAAGGCATGAAGTACGTGGCCGCCGGCATGAACCCGATGGACCTGAAGCGCGGCATCGACAAGGCAGTGACTGCCCTGGTCGCCGAGCTGAAGAAGGCCTCCAAGGCCACCACCACCTCCAAGGAAATCGCTCAAGTCGGCTCGATCTCGGCCAACAGCGATGAATCCATCGGCCAGATCATCGCCTCGGCGATGGACAAGGTCGGCAAGGAAGGCGTCATCACCGTTGAAGACGGCAAGAGCCTGGACAACGAGCTGGAAGTCGTCGAAGGCATGCAGTTCGACCGCGGCTACCTGTCGCCCTACTTCATCAACAACCCCGAAAAGCAAGCCGCGCTGCTGGACAACCCGTTTGTTCTGCTGTTCGACAAGAAGATCAGCAACATCCGTGACCTGCTGCCGACGCTGGAAGCCGTCGCCAAGGCCGGCCGTCCGCTGCTGATCGTTGCCGAAGAAGTTGAAGGCGAAGCACTGGCTACGCTGGTGGTCAACACCATCCGTGGCATCCTGAAGGTTGTGGCCGTCAAGGCGCCTGGCTTCGGCGATCGCCGCAAGGCCATGCTGGAAGACATCGCCATCCTGACGGGCGGCAAGGTCATCGCCGAAGAAGTCGGCCTGACGCTGGAGAAGGTCACTTTGGCCGATCTGGGCCAAGCCAAGCGCGTCGAAGTGGGCAAGGAAAACACCACCATCATCGATGGCAACGGTGCAGCCGGCGACATCGAAGCCCGCGTCAAGCAAATCCGCATCCAGATCGAAGAAGCGACCAGCGACTACGACCGTGAAAAGCTGCAAGAGCGCGTGGCCAAGCTGGCCGGCGGTGTTGCACTGATCAAGGTCGGCGCTGCGACCGAAGTCGAAATGAAGGAAAAGAAGGCCCGCGTCGAAGACGCGCTGCACGCAACCCGCGCAGCCGTTGAAGAAGGCATCGTGGCCGGTGGTGGCGTGGCTCTGCTGCGTGCCAAGCAAGCTGCAGGCAAGATCGAAGGCTCCAACGCCGACCAAGACGCCGGCATCAAGCTGGTGTTGAAGGCCATCGAAGCCCCGCTGCGCGAGATCGTTTACAACGCCGGTGGCGAAGCCTCCGTCGTGGTGAACGCCGTCCTGGCCGGCAAGGGCAACTACGGCTTCAATGCCGCCAACGACACCTATGGCGACATGATCGAAATGGGCATCCTGGACCCGACCAAGGTGACGCGCACTGCTCTGCAGAACGCTGCCTCCGTCGCGTCGCTGATGCTGACGACCGAAGCCATGGTTGCCGAGTCGCCCAAGGATGACTCCGCTGGCGGCGGCATGCCTGGTGGCATGGGCGGCATGGGTGGTATGGGTGGGATGGATATGTAAAGCTTGTGGGTTGGACCTTGGGACCTGGCCGCAGGCCAGCCCCAAGCTCCGACCCCAACTGATCGTCTCCCTAGATCTGGGCCGCAGCAATGCGGCCCTTTTCTTTTCTCCCGCCATAATTGCCAAAGCCACCTTCACAGCCCCATGCCCCCCATCACCCCCCAGTCCCTCGTCGAAGCGGTACTGAGCCAAGCCCCACAGCTGGCCCGTGATGTGTTGGACGGCACGCTGGTGCGGCTGGAGGGACGGCACCCGGTCAAGCCACGCGACACCGAGCTTGCCCTGTTCTTCAACCTGGCCGAAGCCTTGCGGCGTTTGCGTGAGCCCTTTGTGCTGGCCCTGCAGGAACGACTGGCGCTGGAGCTGCCCGCCGCGCTGCAGGCCCCACCCACCGGCCTGGCGCACCGGCCCAAGCCGCTGGCCATGCTGGACGAATTGAGCTTGGTGGATGAACAGCAGGCGCTGGAAGATGTGGCCGTGGCAGCTGCCATACGCACCATCCAGGAGGCCGCCCACCTGCCGCTGCAGCAGTTGGACACGCTGTTCGAGGCGATGCGCGCCGGCACGGCTTTCAGCAAGCGCGACGCCAACCCGCTGCGCCCGGCCGTGTTCGCCCGCTTGCTGTGCCATTCGCTGCATGGGCTGACGCTGGCGCCGGCCGCCCGCGTGGCGCTGTTGCGCGTGGCCGCCGAAGCAATGGCGGAGGTGCTGGAGCCGATCTATGCCGGCCTGTGCGCCCAGGTCAATGAGACCGATTTCGGTTCGCTGCTGCCAGCGCCGCCCCCCCTTCCGACTCCTGCGCGCGACGATGTACCCACGGTGCCGCATACCCTGGACAATCTGCTGCGCCGCATGCAGCAGCGCGCCGACGAGGAAAGCACGCACCCCACGCCCTTGTCGGCCGATGCCCTGCCCAGCCTCGACACCCTGCTCGCCTCGATGGGCATTGCCGCCGATGACAAGCCCGCTCCGGTCTCGCCGACACCCCTGATCAACCAGGACTTCCCGGCGCTCGAACATGAGGCAACGCCAAGCGCCGGGGCGGTCGAGCTGCTGTCACGGGTCTACGACAAGATTCTCGACGACCCCAGCCTGCTGCCCGAGGTGCGCAATCTGCTGAGCCGGCTGCAGGTATCGGTGCTGCGCGTGGCGGTGGACGATCCGCAACTGCTCAGCCAGCAGGAGCATCCGACCTGGCAGTTCATCAACTGCGTGGCCTCGCACAGCACCGGCTTCAACCAGGGCGACCGCGATCGCCTGCAGGCCTTCCTCGCCTTTGTCGAGGCGCTGGTGCAGCGCGTCGCCGCCGAGCACCACCCCCACGCCAGCCTCTACTGGGAGGCCTTGCAGGAGACCCAGCAGTTCATCGAAACCAGCGCCCGCCAGACGGTCGCCCGCACCCAGAACACCATCGAGATGCTGGAGCGCGCTCAACAGCGCGAGAAGTGGCATGGCATCCTGCGCCAGCAGGTGCGCGAGCAGTTGGCCCAGGCGGTGGTAAGCACCACGGTGCGCGGCTTTCTGGAGGGCCCGTGGGTGAGTGCCATGGCCGAGGCGATGGTGCGCTTCGGCCCGCAGGCGGCGCAGGTACAGCCGATGATCGATCTGGTGGACGATCTGCTGTGGAGCGTGCAGCCACTGCGCCATGCCGAGGAGCGCGAACAGCTGCGCGAGATACTGCCAACGCTGACCGCGCGGCTGCGCTTCGGCTTCGACTTGATCAACTGGCCCGAGTCGCGCCGCGGCGAGCTGCTTGACGAGCTGATGGACCGCCACACGAAGCTGCTGCGACTGGCCCCCGACCCGCGCCCCGCACCCAGCAAAATGGGCAGTCTGGCCGACGAAGACACCACGCCCAGCGTGCACGGCACGATGGATTCGCTGGGCGGTGGCAGCAGCTTCTGGAGCGACGGCATGGTGGACCGCGGCACCCTGCCCACCGTGCCCGTGCCCCTGGCCACTCAGGATGAAGCTCAGCTGCGCGCCACCCTGGAAGCCTGGCAGCGCGAGCTGAAGGTCGGCAGCTGGTGCCATATGTTTGTGCAAAGCCAGTGGACCACGGCCCAGCTGACCTGGATCAGCGACAGCCGCAACTACTTCGTCTTCTCCGGCGAGCATGGCGCACCGCCGCAATCGCTGACGCGCGGTGCCCTGCTGCAGCTGCGCGCCGCCGGCCTGCTGACCGAACTGGAAGACCGCAACTTGGTGCAGCGCGCCGTCGACACGATGATGCAAGACCTGAATCAGTGACCGAAGAACCCCGTCCCCATGCAGCCTGGGCTGCGCACCTGCAACTCAAGTACCGCCGTGAGGCCGAGCGCACTCTGGCCCATGATCTGCACACCGGCCCCCTGCGCGTGCTGCAGGCACTCTACCCCGAAGGGCCGGGCATCTGCCACCATGTGCTGGTGCATCCGCCCGGCGGCGTGGTTGGTGGTGACGAGCTGCGCGTCACGGTCGAGGCCGGGCCGGGCAGCCGTGCGCTGATCACCACGCCCGGTGCCACCCGCTTCTACCGCAGCGCCGGCCCTTGGGCCGAGCAGCGCACCGAGTTGCGCCTGGCTGCCGGCGCCCAGCTCGAATGGCTGCCGCTGGAGACCCTGGCTTACGACCAATGCCTGGCGCGCAACAGCCTGAGCATGCAACTGGAAACCGGCGCCATGCTGCTGGGCTGGGACCTGCTGGCCCTGGGCCTGCCCGCCGCCGAGCGGCCATTTGCCCAGGGTGAGTTCGCCACCCACATCCACTGGCCCGGCGTGTGGCTGGAACAATCGCATCTGCGCGCCGACGATGTGCAGCTGCGCCAAAGCCCGCTGGGCCTGGCGAACCACGGCTGCGTGGGCACGATGTGGCTGGCCAGCGGCACGGCACTCGACCGTGCACTGCTGGAACAGTTGCTGGACGAAGCGCGCGCAGAGGTAGCCCTGGCCGGCGCTGACATCACCGCCGGCGTCAGTTCCACCGACCCGCGCCTGCTGGTGCTGCGGCTGCTGGCCGCGCACACCGAGACCGCTTTTGCGCTGCTGCGCGCCGTGCGCGCCCGCTGGCGACCACTGGCCCTGGGGCAGCCGGCCCACGAGCCGAGAATCTGGCGGCAGTGACGACGGATCAGCCGCGGCGGCGAGCCAAGGCCAGGCCCAACAGACCAAGGCCCATCAGCGCATAGCTGCCGGGCTCCGGCACGGCCAGCGTCACGGTGGCGTCCATGGAGCCGGGGTTGTCGAAATAGAAACCCGAGGTGCCGTTGAAGCTGCCGGCATCGACAAAGCCGATGTACAGCCGTGTGGCGGTGGTCGGTGCGGTGAAGGTCAGCAGCGCGCCGGCGGCATTGTTGAAGCCGGCACGGCCGTCACCGACGAAGAACACCTGATACAGGCCGGGCGCCTGGCTGACCGGATTGCTGGCATCCCAGGCAGCCAGCGCGGCCGGCGCGGCATTGCCGAAGGGATCGGCCTCCGAGCCGAACATCGCCACCAGGGGTAGCTGGGTGTTGCCGAAGGCGTCCGAGATGCCGTTGATGCCGCCGATGACACTCGTCCCCGGGCCCAGCCAGGTGCCGCCTTCCGGGGTGGCCAGATCACCCGGATTGCCGCAGCAGTTCAGGCCGCCGGTGACCGAGGTAAAGGTGAAGAGATTGCCCGCACCAGCGCTGAAGGTGACGTAGGGCGCATCGGACGATGCCCCCACCACCGACCCCGCGTGGCCGAACACCTGGTACAGGCTGACCAGGCCCGGCACATTGAACGAGGCGTTGCCGCCCGGAGCGATGGCCGTTTGGGCGAAGGCGGGGGCAAAGGCGAACGCCGCAGCGGCGGCAACGAGTGCGGATTTCATGGGGAGTCTCCTCAAGGTCTTTGGCGACTCGACAACCTTAGCGAGGCCCGCCCCGCCTTGTCACTCCCTAGCTTGCCAGCTGTTACACCGACACCAGCGCCCGCACGCCGTTCTGCTCCATCAAGCGCCCCGGCCCGCGCGCGATGATCTCGCCGCGCTCCATCACAAGGTACTGGTCGGCAAGCTCCTCGGCAAAGTCATAGAACTGCTCGACCAGGATGATGGCCATGTCGCCGCGCTTGGCCAGCATGCGGATGACGCGGCCGATGTCCTTGATCACGCTGGGCTGTATGCCCTCGGTCGGTTCGTCGAGTATCAAGACCTTGGGGCCGGCGGCCAGCGCGCGGGCAATCGCCAGCTGCTGCTGCTGCCCGCCCGACAGATCGCCACCACGCCGGTGCAGCATCTGCTTCAAGACCGGGAACAGCTCGTACAGCTCGGCCGGCAGCTCGGTATTGGCCGGCTTGGAGGCCAGGCCCATCAGCAGGTTGTCGAGCACGGTCAGCCGGCCGAAGATCTCGCGCCCCTGCGGCACATAGGCCATGCCGACGCGTACGCGCTCGTAGGGTGCCTTGCCGGTCAGGTCATGCTCACCCAGCTTGATGGTGCCGGCGCGCAGCGGCACCAGGCCCATCAGGCTCTTCAGCAGTGTGGTCTTGCCCACGCCATTGCGGCCAAGCACCACGGTGACTTCGCCGGCCTTGGCCTCGAAGCCCACATTGCGCAGGATGTGCGAGCCGCCGTAGTACTGCTGGATTCCATCGACCTTCAGCATGGTTGCGTGCCCCGTCATCGTCCGAGATAGACCTCAAGCACCTGCGGATTCGCCTGCACCTGGTTCAGTGTTCCTTCGGCCAGCACGCTGCCCTCGTGCAGCACGGTGACCTTCTTGCGCACATCGTCGGCGGTCAGCGCGGCGATGAACTTCATGTCGTGCTCGACCACCATCAGCGAATGCTGACCCTGTAGCGACAGCAGCAGCTCGGCCGTGCGCTCGGTCTCGTGATCGGTCATGCCGGCCACCGGCTCGTCGAGCAGCAGCAGCTTGGGCTCCAGCATCAAGAGCATGCCGATCTCCAGCCACTGCTTCTGGCCGTGCGACAGCAGGCCGGCCTGGCGCGTGGCCTCGCTCTTCAGATGGATTTGCGTCAGCACCGCATCCATGCGGTCCAGCTGCGTGGCCGTGGGCTTGAAGCGCAGGCAGGCCAGCACGCGCGGATCGGCCTGCAGCGACAGTTCGAGGTTCTGCAACACTGTCAGCTGTTCGAACACGGTGGGCTTCTGGAACTTGCGGCCAATCCCTAAGCGCACGATCTCGCTCTCGCGGTGGCGCAGCAGGTTGATGGTGCTGCCGAAAAAGGCCTGGCCGGCGTCGGGCCGGGTCTTGCCGGTGATCACGTCCATCATCGTCGTCTTGCCGGCGCCATTCGGGCCGATGATGCATCGCAATTCGCCGGCCGCAATGTCCAGGCTCAGCTTGTTCAAGGCCTTGAAGCCATCGAAGCTGACGCTGATGTCCTCCAGGTACAGCACCGTGCCGTGGCTGAGGTCCAGCTCGCCCTCGCGCAGCACGCGGCCATAGGCAGCGCTGCGGCCCCCGCTCTGCGTCGAGTGCTGCAGGCGCTCGACGCCCTGCTCCATCAGATCAGGGCTCATGGTTTCACCCTGCGCTTCAGCGACTTCAGCAGGCCCAGCAAACCATTCGGCAGGAACAGCGTCACGACGATGAACAACCCGCCCAGCACGAACAGCCAGGCCTCGGGCCACAAGACGGTGAACACGCTCTTCGTACCGTTGACGAAGAAGGCCCCGAGGATGGGTCCGACCAGCGTGGCGCGGCCACCGACCGCCACCCAGACCGCCATCTCGATGCTGGCCGCGGTCGACATCTCGCTGGGGTTGATGATGCCCACCTGCAGCACATACAGCGCGCCGGCCACGCCGCACATCAGCGCCGACAGCACCCAGATCGCCAGCTTGTAGCGCAGCGGGTCGTAGCCAGTGAACATGACGCGGCTTTCGGCATCACGTATGGCCTGCAGCAGGCGGCCGAACTTGCTGCCCACGATCCAGCGCGCCAGCAGGTAGAAGGCAATCAGCACGCAGCCGGTGATGACGAACAGCCACAGCCTGGTCGTCGGCTCGGCCAGCGGCACGCCGGCCAGCGACTTGAAGTCGGTGAAGCCGTTGTTGCCGCCGAAGCCGGTCTCGTTGCGGAAGAACAGCAGCATCGCCGCATAGGTCAGCGCCTGCGTGATGATGGAGAAGTACACGCCCTTGATGCGCGAGCGAAAGGCGAAGTAGCCGAACACCCAGGCCAGCAGGCCGGGGGCCACCAGCACCAGCAGCAGTTGCACCACCAGCGAGTCGCTGAAGCCCCAGTGCCAGTGCAGTGCCTTCCAGTCCAGGAAGACCATGAAGGCCGGTAGCGCCCCAGGCCCGGCCGCCTCGCGCATCAGGTACATGCCCATGGCATAGCCACCCAGCGCAAAGAACAGGCCATGGCCCAGGGACAGGATGCCGGTGTAGCCCCAGATCAGGTCCAGCGCCAGCGCGCACAGCGCATAGCAAAGCATCTTGCCCAGGACGCTGACCAGATAGTCGGAGACATGCAGCCAGTGGCCGTCAGGCACCCAGAGGTTCAGGAAGGGCACCAGCATGGTCACCACCCACAGCGCCAGCAAGACCTGCCACCAGCGCAGCAGTCGCGAGGTCGAGAGGGGTCCCGCCGGGCTGTTGTTCAAAGCTGTTGGCAACACGGCACTAATGTTTGCACCCTGGCGCTACGCGCCTTCCCGCCAGGCGGGAGCAAGTCCAATTCCGGACGGCCGTTCATTGGACTCATGCCTCCGCACTCCGGCCCTTCAGGGCGAACAGGCCGGACGGCCGTTTCTGGATGAAGGCCACCACCGCCACCAGCACGATGATCTTGGCCAGCACCGCACCGGTGTAACCCTCCAGCCCCTTGTTGATCAGGCCCAGGCCCATCGCTGCCCAGACAGTGCCGGCCAGCTGGCCGACGCCCCCGGTGACGACGACCAGAAAGCTGTCAACGATGTAGGACTGGCCCAGGTCGGGGCCGACATTGCCGATCTGCGACAGCGCACAGCCGGCCAGGCCTGCAATGCCCGAGCCCAGTGCAAAGGCCAGTGTGTCGATGCGGGCGGTGTTGACGCCGGTGCAGGAGGCCATCGCGCGGTTCTGCGTCACACCGCGAACGAACAGCCCTAGCCGCGTGCGCGACAGGGCCCAGGCGACGGCACCCAGCACCAGCGCAGCAAACACGATGATGGCCAGGCGGTTGAACGGCAGGGTCAGGTTGCTCATCACCGCCCAGCCGCCCGACAACCAGGCCGGGTTCTCGACCGCCACGTTCTGCGCGCCGAACAGGCTGCGCACCGTCTGCATCAATACCAGGCTGATGCCGAAGGTGGCCAGCAGCGTCTCCAGCGGCCGGCCATAGAGCCAGCGCACGACGGTGCGTTCCAGCAAGGCACCGACGGCGGCGGTGACCAGGAAGGCCATGGGCACGGCCAGCAGCAGGTAGTAGTCGAACAGGCCCGGCAGCCAGGCCTTGAAGCCCTGCTGCACCAGATAGGTGGCATAGGCACCCACCATCATCAGCTCGCCATGGGCCATATTGATCACGCCCATCAGCCCGTAGGTGATGGCCAGGCCCAGGGCGGCCAGCAGCAGGATGGAGCCCAGGCTCAGGCCAGCGAACAGCAGGCCCAGGCGCTCGCCCCAGTCCAGCTGCGACTTGACCTGGCCGATCGCCAGCGACAGCTGGGCGCGAACGGCCGGTTCGGTCTCGGCCGCCAACCGCGCCTCCAGCAGCGCACTGACCTTGGGGCTGCCCTGCGCGGCCAACCATTTGGCGGCGAGCACGCGGTCGGCCGCCAGCGGTGCATCGAGCAGCAGGCTGGCGCGCAGCGTCTGCAACTGCTCTTTCAAGGGCTCGTTGATCTCGTGCAGCCAGGCCTGCTCGATCATCGCCTGGTGCTTGATGTCGGCCTGCTCCTGCAGCACCTGCACCGCCTGCTGGCGCTGGGCCAGCTTGGGCGAGCGCAGCTGCAACACGGCCAGGGCCACGCCGAGCTCACGGCGCATGCGGTTGTTGTTGCTGACCTCCTCGGCATCGGCCGGCAGCACCGCCACCTGGTCGGCGGCGAAGTCGCGCACCGCCTCGCCCTCGACGATCCACACGCCGGCTGGGCTGACGCGCACCTTGTCGTCAAGCAGGGCCTGGACGAAGGGCTGCAGCCGCGGGTTGGACTCCAGCAAGGCATTGCGCAGCGCCGCCACGCGGTCGTCGGTTTCGCCGGAGGCGATGTCGCGCCAGCCCACCGCCGCCTGGGCTTGCAGGCCGAGCAGGCAGATCGATGCCAGGAGCAGGAGTCTGATGTGACGTAGAAACATGGGCTTGAACAATGCAATGCCTGAAAAAGAGAGCGCCCTGCCGATCCCCCGAACGACAGGGCGCACCCCGGGGTGGACACATGCCTACCCCCCGCGCTTGCTTACGCCGTACCAAATGCAAATTTCATCTAGTCAGTTGGGGTCAGCCCGCTCGCTCGTAGGCGAGCGGTCCTTCGCCAGCCACCGGTCAGCACGAAGGTGCTTACCGGTGCGCGGGCTCAGAGCACTCAGCCAAGCTTCGCTTGGATTTCATGGTCTGACCCGCAAGAGTTAGAGCTTTTCCGGTGAATCCTTCTTCTTGTCGTTGCCCGCGATGAACGGGCTCCAAGGATTGGCACGCACCGGGCCGGGCGTCTTCCAGACCACATTGAACTGGCCGTCGGCCTTGATCTCGCCGATGAACACCGGCTTGTGCAGGTGGTGGTTCTTCTCGTCCATCTTGGACATGAAGCCGCCCGGCGCCGGGAAGGTCTGGCCGGCCATCGCGGCGATGACCTTGTCGACATCGGTGCTCTTGGCCTTTTCGACCGCCTGCTTCCACATATTGATGCCGATGTAGGTGGCTTCCATCGGGTCATTGGTCAGCGGCTTGTCCTTGTGGCCGGCGATGCCCTTGGCCTTGGCATAGGCGGCCCACTTCTTGGTGAACTCGGTATTGGCCGGGTTCTTCAGGCTCATGAAGTAGTTCCAGGCGGCCAGGTGGCCGACCAGCGGCTTGGTGTCCACGCCGCGCAGCTCTTCCTCGCCGACCGAGAAGGCCACTACCGGCACGTCGGTCGCCTTCAGGCCCTGGTTGCCCAGTTCCTTGTAGAAGGGCACATTGGAGTCGCCGTTGATGGTGGAGATCACCGCCGTCTTCTTGCCCTCGGCGGCGAACTTCTTGATCTTGGCGATGATGGTCTGGTAGTCGCTGTGGCCGAAGGGGGTGTACTCCTCCATGATGTCGGCCTCGGCAATCCCCTTGGACTTGAGGAAGCTGCGCAGGATCTTGTTGGTGGTGCGCGGATAGACATAGTCGGTACCCAGCAACACGAAGCGCTTGGCACCGCCGCCGTCCTTGCTCATCAGGTACTCCACCGCGGGGATGGCCTGCTGGTTCGGCGCCGCGCCGGTGTAGAACACATTCTTCGACAGCTCTTCACCCTCGTACTGCACCGGGTAGAACAGCAGGCCGTTGAGCTCCTCAAACACCGGCAGCACCGACTTGCGCGACACCGAGGTCCAGCAGCCGAAGGTCACGGCCACCTTGTCTTGGGTCAGCAACTGGCGGCCCTTCTCGGCGAACAGCGGCCAGTTGGAGGCCGGATCGACGACCACCGCCTCAAGCTTCTTGCCCAGCACGCCGCCCTTGGCATTGATCTCGTCGATCGCCATCAAGGTGACGTCCTTCAGCACCGTCTCGGAGATGGCCATCGTGCCCGACAGCGAGTGCAGCACGCCCACCTTAATGGTGTCGGCAGCGAGAGCCTGTGCGCTCAAACCCAGGGCGGCGATGGCACCGGCCATGGCGGTGATGGAGGCACTGAAACTGCGGCGCGATAGTGACATGCTGTGAGTCCTCATTCGTTGTGAAACGGTTGGCGCCTGCTTTCTGGGTGAAAGCAGGCTGCCTTGAGGGACAGTGTTGCGACTATGCCGCCTGGTGCAAATACGCCGGATGGCGTATGCGGCGGGTGATCAGGCGATGGAAGCGGCCCGTGCGGTGCGCCAGCCGCTCCAGGCCTTGTGCACCCGCCAGCCCAGCAGCAGGGCCACGACGGCGGCATAGATGCCGACCTCGGCAAAGTTGTTCTTGCCGGCACGCATCCAGAAGAAGTGCAGGATGCCCAGCAGCACCACTGCATAGACCAATCGGTGCAGCAGCTGCCAGCGCTTGGCACCCATCGCCTTGATCGCGCGGTTGAACGAGGTCAGCGACAGCGGCAGCATCAGCACCAGGGCCGTGAAGCCGACCAGGATGAAGGGGCGCTTGGCAATGTCGCGGGCGATGTCACCGAACTCCAGCCCCATGTCCAGCCAGGCATAACTGAGCAGGTGCATGCAGCCATAGAAGAACGTGAACAGGCCCAGCATGCGGCGAAAGCGTGCCAGTGCATGCTGGCCGGTCCACTGGCGCAGCGGCGTGATGGCCAGGGTCAGGCACAGCAAACGCAGCGTCCAGTCGCCGAGACCCCGGATCAAGGCCTCGGCCGGATTAGCGCCCAGTGTGTCGAACACCACCCCATAGGCCAGCGAGGCCAGCGGCAGCAACGCCAGCGCGAAAAGCAGCGGCTTGGCTGCGGGGTGTAGCAGTAGTTTCTTCATGATGGCGAGGCGAAGCTCAGTAGAACTTCTTCAGGTCCATGCCGGCGTACAGCGAGGCCACTTGCGCCTCATAGCCGTTGAACATCAGCGTCGGCCGCTTCTTGGCAAACACGCCGCCCTCGCCGATGCGGCGCTCGCTGGCCTGGCTCCAGCGCGGATGATCGACGGTCGGATTGACGTTCGAATAGAAGCCGTACTCCTGCTCGGCCGCCCGCGTCCAGCTCGACACCGGCTGCTTTTCGACAAAACGGATCTTGACGATGGACTTGGCCGACTTGAAGCCGTACTTCCAGGGCACGATCAGCCGCACCGGCGCACCGTTCTGGTTCGGCAGCACCTCGCCGTAGAGGCCCAGGGTCAGCAGGGTCAGCGGATTCATCGCCTCGTCGATGCGCAGGCCCTCGGTGTAGGGCCAGTCGAGCACGCCGGAGCGCAGGCCGGGCATCTGCGACTTATCGGCCAAGGTGATGAACTCGACGAACTTGGCCTTGCTGTTGGGCTCGACCTTTTTGATCAGCTCGGACAGCGAATAGCCCATCCAGGGCACGACCATGGACCAGCCCTCGACGCAGCGCAGGCGGTAGATGCGCTCCTCGATCGGCGCCAGCTTCAGCAGCATGTCCAGGTCGAAGGTGCCGGGCTTGCCGACCTCGCCCTCGACGCTGACCGTCCAGGGCCGGGGCTTCAGCGAGCCAGCGGTGCGGCCGGGGTCGGCCTTGTCGGTGCCGAACTCGTAGAAGTTGTTGTAGCTGGTGACGTCCTGGTAGGGCGTCGGCTTGTCCATCACCATGCTGCCGGCCACCGCGCTCTTCACGCCCGCCAGCTTGGCCAGCTTGCCGGGCCCGGCCGTGGTCTGGGCCAGCGCATCACGGGCGGCCCAGGAGGCCAGGCCGACGCCGGCCACGCCGGTGGCGAGGTGGCGCAGCAACTCGCGGCGTTGTTCAAACTGCTCGCGCGGGGTGATCTCCGAGCTGTTCGGGTGCTTGAAGCCGTGGTCTTTGATCAAGTGCATCTGTGGTCTCCGGGGAACATCGTCATCACTTGGTCGAAAGAGCCACGAGAACCTTACAAGGTTCCGTAGGAATGCAGCCCCGACAGAAACATATTGACCCCCAGGAAGGCAAAGGTCGTGACCACCAGACCGACCAGCGCCCACCAGGCGGCGACGACGCCGCGCAGGCCCTTGATCAGCCGCATATGCAGCCAGGCCGCGTAGTTGAGCCAGACGATCAACGCCCAGGTTTCTTTCGGGTCCCAGCTCCAGTAGCCGCCCCAGGCCTCGGCGGCCCAGAAGGCGCCCAGGATGGTGGCGATGGTGAAGAAGGCAAAGCCCAGGGCGATGGCCTTGTACATCAGGTCGTCCAGCACCTCCAGCGAGGGCAGGCGCGCCGTCAAAGGCTTGCGTGCCGCCACGCACAGGGCGAAAAAGACCAGCAGGCCCGTCATCTTGCTCGCCCAGCCGTCCAGGCCGGCGATGGTGGCTTCGGGAAGGCCGGCACCGAAACGCACCGCCAGGATCACGGCAATCAGCGCAGCGGGCATGCCCACCAGGCCGATCACCAGCGCGCGCGGGGTGGCCGTCTTCAGCAGATAGGCCATGGCCACCATGGCCGACATCGCGAACGTGCCGTAGCCGACGAAATTGGCCGGCACATGGATCTTCATCCACCAGCTCTGCAGGGCCGGCACCAGCGGCTGGATCTCATGCGCCTCGCGGGCCACCGTGTACCAGAGCAAAAAGCTCACCGCGGCGCTGATCACCAGCAGCACATAGGCGCCCAGCGCCCGGGTCTTGAAGCGGGCTTCGTAGTAAAGGTAGAACAGCGCCGTCATCCAGCAGAACAGCACGAACACCTCGTACAGATTGCTGACCGGGATGTGGCCGATGTCGGGGGCGATCTGGTGGCTTTCGAACCAACGCACCATGGTGCCGGTCAGCGCCATGAAGACGGCGCCCCAGGCCAGGCGCGAGCCGATGGCCTCGGCCGCGCTGGCCTCGCCGCGCTTGGTGAAGAAGCCGCCCCAGAAGAACAGCGTGCTCATGAAGAACAGCAGGCTCATCCACAGGATGGCGCTCTGGCTGGACAGCATGTACTTGAGCAGGAACACCCGGTCGGCCGCGCCGAGGTCGGCGCCGAAGCCGTCCGGCGTGCGGTTGTACAGGCTGATTGCCAAGAGGCTGGCAGCGCCGACGAGCAGCATCAGCACCCGCAGCGGCTTCCAGAACCAGCCCAGGGCGATCAGCGAGGGCGTGGCGAACAGCAGGATGCCCTGCTCGTAGCCGTCCATCGAGTGGCCGTAGCGCATGAAGGCATAGGCGGCACCACCCAGCACCAGGGCGGCAAACGCCCAGTCCAGCGGGCTCAGGCCGCTGAGGCGCGCACCCAAGCCGGGGCGGCCCATGGTCATCGTCGTCGTGTTCATGTGGCTTTGTCTCTCAATACCGCCTGTTGCAGGCGATCAAACTCGGTGTCGGTGTCCAGGGTGCGGCGCGTGGTGGACAGGGCCATGGTCACGCGCGTGCCTTCGGGCACGGCTTGGAGCCAGATCCACATCCGGCGTTCCCTTATGTACAACATCGTGAACACACCCACAATCAATAGCACTGCGCCCAGATAGACCAGCTTCTGGCCTGGCGCCCGCGCGACCTGGAACACGCTGGCCTGCACCTGCTTGAAGTCGCTGAGCTGCAGAATCACCGGCGCTGGATAGAACATGCTGTCCGACAGCGCCAGCACCGACTGTGTCATGAAGCGCTGGGCGGCCTCGTCGGTGCCGGGCGCGGCCAGGCCGGCCTGCTCGCGCACCATCTTGTGCAACTCGAACAGGCTGCCGTTGAGGATGCGCAACAAGACCTCGGAGATGCGCGAACGGTCGCTCTCCGGCACCTCGCGCTCGATGAACTGCGACAAGCCCGGCAGGCCGCCCACCGGCGTCTCGCCCGGCTTCACCCCCTCGGCCCCGGCAAACAGCGACAGCGCACGCCGCGCGGTGCCCTGCAGCTGCGGCGTCATCTCGGGCTTGTCCAGCGGCGTGGCCAGGCGGGCGTAGCGAAGCGCCGCCTGCTCGCGCAGTGCCGGGTTGCCCAAGGCCTGGCGCAGCTTCAACCAGCCATCGATATTGCCCTGATCATCGACCGGAATGCGCAGGTAGCGGAAGCTCTCGGCCGGTGTGTCGCGCACACCAACCAGGAAGGAGCGCTGACCGTCCAGTTCGACCGGCACCATATAGTTGTTGTACTCGCGCGCCTGACCGCTGGCGTCGCGAAGCTTGTAGCTGATCGAGGGGCCGACGTTCTGCAGCGCCTTCTCGGTCTTGACCTTGGCGCCCGAGCCGAGGTGCTTGTCCAGCGAGGCAGCCAGGTCCACCTTGCGCACATCGGCGCCCGAACCGCCCGAGCCACCATCGGCGATGGTGTTCTCGACATTGATGACGCGCAGGCCGGTGAACTCCAGCATCAGCTTGTCATCGCCATTGCTCAGCGAGGTGCTGCTGCCTATGGTGCCCTGGATCTTGAAGGTCTTGCCACCGGCCACCAGCGGTTGCGCCTGCAGGGTGACCTCGGAGCCGCCATCGTCGAAGCTGCTCTGGTAGATGGCCACGCCGCGGTGATGGGCGGGCTCGGTGACCTTGACCGTGGCCGGCGTCGTCTTGCCGGTGTCGCGGTCATGAATCAGCACCTCGCTGGCGAACAGCTTGGGCATGCCGGTGTCGTAGTACTCGACGATGAACTTCTTCAGCTCCACGTCGAAGGGCAGGTCCTGCAGCACCACGCCGTCGGGCATGTTCAGGATCGCGGTGCCGGCGCGGCCGCCCTCGGGCACCATCAGATTGCCACGGAAGGTCGGTGTGGCCTCACCCAGCCGGTGCGCGGTCGGCACATCGCGTATGAGGCCGGCGCCTGAGTACACCGATTTGCCCTGCAGCAGCATCATGCCCTTGACGATCAGGTCGCCATCCAGCAGCCCGCCGAGGCAGACCAGCACGATGGCCGAGTGCGCGGCGATGTAGCCGATCTTGTTGGTTGTGCCGGCGCGGGCCGCCACCATCTGCCCGCCATCGCGCTGCTGCAGCTTGGCCTGCCAGCCGGCCTTGGCCAGGATGGCGTTGATGCGCTCCAGGGTCTGCACCGGGCTCAGCCCCAGCTGGCCCTGAGCGCGGTGGTGGAAGGACTTCAGCGACTGCTCGCGCAGGTCTTCCTTGTAGCTCTTCAGATCGACCAGGATCTTGGGCGTGTTGCGCGCGATGCACAGGCTGGTGGACAGCACCAGAAAGGCCAAGATCAGCAGAAACCACCAGGCGCTGTAGACCGTGTACAGATCGATCCGCTGATAGAACTCGGCCCAGAAGGGGCCGAACTGGTTCACATAGTTGTTCAGCGGTTCGCGCTGCTTGACCACGGTGCCTATCACCGAGGCGATGCAGATCACCGTCAGCAGCGAGATCGAAAAGCGCATCGACGCCAGCAAGTCAAACAGCTCGCGGGCGGTGCTGGAACGGGGAACGGCCGCTGGGGCGTCGCTGGGGCTGGCTTCAAGCATGGCGGGATTGTCGGGCCTCTGGGCGGAGAAGGTGCTGCACCATGAAAAAAGGCCGGTTTGACCCGGCCCTTTTCAATTGCGATGCGCGGAAGATCAGCGCAAGCCGGCGATGTAGTCGGCCACCGCCTTGATCTCGCGATCATTCATCTTGGCGGTAATGCCCGTCATCATCGAGCTGTTGGCGCGGCTGCCGGCGCGCAGGGCCAGCAGCTGGGCTTCGGTGTAGTCGGCATGCTGACCGGCCAGGCGCGGGTACTGGGCAGGCAGGCCGGCGCCGTTGGGGCTGTGGCAGGCGGCGCAGGCCGGGACGCTGCGGTCGGCGATGCCACCGCGGTAGATCTTTTCACCCAGGGTGACCAGATTCTTGTCCTTGGCGAAGCCGGGCTTGGCCTGCTTGGACGCGTAGAAGGCGGCGACATTCTTCATGTCTTCCTCGCTCAGCGTCGCGGCCATGCCGGCCATGATGGGGTTGGCGCGCTTGCCCGTCTTGAACTCGGTCAGCTGCTTGACCAGGTAGTCGGCGTGCTGGCCCTGGATGATCGGGTTGGCGGGGCTGCCCCGCGAGCCGTCGGCCGTGTGGCAGGCGGCGCAGACCTGCGTCGAAGTGGCTTGGCCCTTGGCCAGATCGGGCTTGGCCGGAGCCTTGGCTTCCGAGGCGTTTGCCGCGACGGCGAACACAAGCCCGGACATCAAGGACATCACGGACTTCAAAGATGCAGAGGCAGCTGTTTTCATGAGAGGATGGGTATCACCAAAAGCGCAACCGCCGGATTTTACAATGCTCGGCCACCTCGCCCGAGAATTTCATGACAACTACAACTCCAAACCCGCAAGAATCCGGCACTGCAGCGGCACTGGCCGCGCCCGTGACCGAGAAGGTCGCCCTGGGCTGGACGCATACCGCACGCTTTCTGACCACGGCCAGCAAGGTCGTCGAGGTTCCGATCTCCGAACTGCCCGAAATCGCCTTCGTCGGCCGCTCGAATGCCGGCAAGTCGACCGCCATCAACACGCTGGCGCAGCAAAAACGGCTGGCCTTTGCCTCCAAGACGCCGGGCCGCACCCAGCACATCAATCTGTTCGAGCTGGGCCCCAAAGACCAGGCAGATGCCTGGTTCTCCGACCTGCCCGGCTATGGCTATGCGGCCGTGGCCCGTGCCGCCAAGCTTCGCTGGCAGCAGGTGATGGCCGAGTATCTGGAGATTCGCCGCAGCCTGTCTGGCGTGGTGCTGATGGTCGATTCGCGGCTGGGCCTGACCGATCTGGACAAGCAGCTGCTTTCGTTCGTCGCCCCGCGCGTGGGCACCGGCGAGGTCAAGCTGCTGGTGCTGCTGACCAAGGCCGACAAGCTCAACCGCAAGGAGCAGGCCGCCATCCTGGCCAGCACCCAGACCGAGCTGGCCGATCTGGCCACCGATGACTCGGACATCGCCATCACGCTGTTCTCGGCGCTGAAGAAGATGGGCGTCGGCGATGTGGCCTGCATCCTGCACGAATGGGTGCATCCGCAAGCGACGACCGCGGACGACGTGTCACCCGATTGACACCCGGGCGCCCGGCGGCGCGGGATACTGCGCCGACCCCAACGGGAGACCCGATGATCGAAACCTTCCTGGCCGAGCTGCCCAACGGCATCACCTTGTCCTGCCGGGCCTTTGGTCCCAAGAGCGCGCCCACGCTGCTGTTCCTGCACGGCTTCCCCGAGGCGGCATTTGTCTGGGACGAGCTGATCGCCGCGCTGGGCAGCGACTACCGCTGCATCGCGCCCAATCTGCGAGGCTACGAGCATTCCTCGCGGCCGCCCGAGGTCGAGGCCTACCGCGCCAAGCATCTGATGGCCGATCTCGAGGCCCTGCTCAAGCACCAGGGCGTGACCCAGTTGGAGGCCCTGATCGCCCATGACTGGGGCGGCGCCGTGGCCTGGAATATGGCGGTGCAACGACCGCAGCTGATGAAACGGCTGATCATCATCAACTCCCCGCACCCGGGTACCTTTCTGCGCGAACTGCAGACCAATCCGGCCCAGCAGGCCTCCAGCGCCTACATGACTTTTCTGTGCCGGCCGGATGCCGAAAGCCTGCTGCGCGAGAACGACTATGCCCGGCTGTGGCCCTTCTTCAGCCACGATATGGGCGAGAGTGGCGGCCCGGCCTGGCTGACCGGGGCCGTCAAGCAGCAGTACCGCGAGGTCTGGAACCTGGGCCTGAACGGCGCGCTGAACTACTACCGCGCCTCGCCGCTGCGCCCGCCGACCACAGAGGACCAGACGGTGATGAGCCTGCAGTTCCCGCCCGAGTTCGTCACCGTCAAGCTGCCCACCCATGTGATCTGGGCCGAGGCCGACATCGCCCTGCCCCTGGTCCTGATCGACGGGCTGGAGGCCTTTGTGCCACAGCTGACGCTGACCCGCGTGCCCGGCGCCTCGCACTGGATCGTCCACGAGCGGCCCGCACTGGTGGAGGCCGAGATCCGACGCGCACTCGGCCGCGGCGCCGGCTAGGCAGTGAACAGGCCCAGATCCTGCGTCGTGTAGTTGACTATCTGTGGCATCACCAGGGGCAGTTCGGTCGCACTGACCCCCATCCAGCTGGCCAGGCTGGCGCCGAGATGATCCACCGAGGTGGTCGGCAGCAAACGCCCCTGGCCCACATCATCGGGGCCGTTGACCGACACAGACGGCAGCGTGCCCCACATGCGACCGCCCTTGACCGCCCCGCCCAGCACGAAGTGGTGGCTGCCCCAGCCGTGGTCCGAGCCATCGCCGTTGGACGTGAGCGTGCGGCCGAAGTCGGAGGCGGTGAAACTGGTGACCTGGTCGGCCACGCCGAGTTCCTGGGTGGCCTGGTAGAAGCTGGCGAGCGCATCGCCAACGCTGCCCAGCAGGCCGGGATGCTGGGCCAGCAGCAGGTCATGCAGGTCGAAGCCGCCGATCGAGACGAAGAACACCTGGCGGCTGACCCCCAGGCTGGCGCGCGCGCCTATCATCCGCGCCACCATCTGCAACTGCATCGCCAGCGAGTTGCCGGTATCGAACGGGGTGGTCAGCGGTGGCAGGCTGCTCAAGGCACCGGAGACAATGCCCTGGGCGCCGATCGAGCGGGCCACCACCCGGTTCAACTCGTTCTCCATCGGGTGGCTGCGCGGTGCGGTGATCAGGCTGCGCAGCGCATCGGCGCAGGCCTGCGAGCCGAACAGCGGCTTGCTGATGCCGTCGATCTGCACCGCGCCGGCCGGCGACATCTGATACTGCACCGCCTGCTGGCCTGCCATGAACACCGCATTGCCGGCCACGTTGACGCAGGAGAACAGGGCATTGCCATTGCTCTGCAGGAAGCGGTCGCCGAGCCGGCCACCCCAGCCCGAGGTCGCCCCCTCGCCGCCCGAGGCCTGCCAGACGCTTTGCTGATCGTTGTGCGAGAACAGCTTGGGCGGCAGCGGCACGCTTTGCGCCTTGTACTGGGCCAGGGTGGTCGGCTGCACCAGCGTCCCCACATTCATCAGCACACCCAGCTGGCCGGCATCGAAAATGGTCTTGAGCCGGCCCAGCTCCGGCGCCAGCGCCATCTGCCGGCCGTCGGGCAGGGCCAGCCGCGGATTCAGCAGGGTCGCGGCCAACTGCTCGCGCGGTGTGGCCAGCGTCTGGCGTATCGCCTGGTAGGCGGCATGGCTGGCCGGGTCGTAAGGCACCAGGGTGTTGCCATGATCGTTGCCGCCGTAAAGAAACACGCAGACCAGCGCCTTGTAGCCACCCGCGCTGCCGGCGGCGGCGGCCTCGCCGATCGCAGCCAGGTTCAGCGCCCAGGGCGCGGCCGCACCGGCCAGGCCCAGCGCGGAGGCGCGGCGCAGGAACTCGCGACGCTGCATCTGCTTGGTTTTGCCTATGTGCATGGTGGCCTCACTGTTGAATCAAATATTCGGGCGTGGCCATCACCAGCAAGGTGGCGGCCCGGATGCGGTTGCGCCGGCCCGCGTCGCTGCGGGCCGCGATCGTGGCGACCGCATCCGTGATCACGTCCTTGCTGTGCACACTCAAGGCGTTGGCGGCCAGCAGCAAGGCGTAGCGCTCGACCAGGGCCGAAGCATCGTTGGCCAGGCCCAGGTCGGCGGTGTAGTCGGGCTTGAGTTCGCCGATGCCGTTGTTGATCACCCCCTGCATGAAGTTCAGATAGCCGGCCACCGAGGTCTCGTTGCACAGCTGGAACTCCGGCGCCGTGACGCCCAGCTTGCCGAGGTCGGTGTTCGGCGGTACGTAGCCGGGCCGGAAGAAGTTGAAGACCGAGGGGCTGCGCAAGGGGCTTTGCCCCAGGCGCTTGGCCGGATCGGCCAGGGAACCGACGTTCCACAGCTCGTTCGGGGACTTCAGCCCGACGGTGCGCGCCCACTGGATGAAGCGCAACATCGGCTCGCGCAGCTTGCCGGTGGCCGGCCCCGGCGCGGGCTCGCGCGCCTCCGGGTCGAGCAGGATGGCGCGCAAGACAGCACGAAGATCACCGCGTTCGCCCCGTCCGTTGTCGGCAAAGACCTCGGCCACGCGGCGCACATAGGCCGGGCTGGGATCGGAGCAGACCAGGCGCTGAATCAGCTGCCGGCCGATGAAGGGACCCACATTCGGGTGGTCAGCCAGCGTGTCGAGCGCGATACCCAGGGCGGTCGGGCCGTCCGCGGTGGCCGCAATGGCCACGTGCAGCGCGCGCTTGGGGCCGACGGCAAAGCGATTGGCGCTATGCGTCATCGGCCGCCGCATGAACTCGGGCGAGGTGGCGCTCGCACCATCGAAGTTCCAGCCGGTAAACACCTTGGCCAGCTCGGAGACGTCACCCTGATCGTAGCTGTCGAGCGGACCGGTATCGTCGGTCCTGGGCCGGCCATCGGGCCCGAGCTGTTGCAGGCCGATGGTGAAAAGCTGCATCACCTCACGGGCATAGTTCTCGTCGGGCAGGCGGCCGGTGCGCGGGTCACCCTTCTGATTGCCGCGCATATTCAGATAGACCCCCATGCCGCAGGACAGGGTCACCCCCTCCAGCAGCCCGCGGAAGCTACCGAAGGCCTTCGTTTCCAGCATGTCCACATAGGCGGCCACGGCAAAACCCCGCCAGGCCACGGGCAGGCCGGCCATCGAGATGACGAAGATCTCGCTCAAGGCCAGCACCACACGCTGACGCAATGCATCGGGTGAGCCGATGAACTTGCGCCACAGGGTGGCGTCAACCCCGGCGAAACCGTTTCGAAACTTCGCCTTGTCGAAGCCCTTTGAAATCAGCCAGTCGAAGTGCGACAGCGAGCGCGGCGCGTCGAACTGCTCATCCAGCCAGCCGGCCATGCCCAGGGTCTGCACGCGGACGATATCCACAGGTGTGGCCGCAAACCCGGCCTGAGCCAGAAAACGCGAGGCCTCGGCCTCGGTAGGCGCGCCGGAGGGCGGCAAGAATAGCGCCGAGGCGCTTGGGCTGGCTGATGCTGCGTTCACGTCGAGACCCCTGGCTGGTGGCGCATGGGGGGCAATGTACGCGTGAGCGCTTTGCTCCAATGTTGCTGGTCCTGCCGATTCAGGTAAACGGTTGTATCAGTCCGGCCCGGCAGGCACTTCGTCACGCACGCAGGGCCGCCAGGCCTGGCCTCAGGGCCGGCCGATGAAGAGGTAAAGTGCCGTGCCGCCCTTGGGTGCATAGCCCAGGCCCACATAGAGCGGGCCCACCGCCGTGTCGGCCCCCAGGAACAAACTGCTGGCCCAGCGCAAGCCCTTCAGGCTCATCTGGCGGTGGTTCTCCCAGGTGTTGCCGGCCTCCAGCGAGCCCCCGACGAAGAAGCCACGAGTCAGCACCGGTGCGTCCTTCAGCCGCATGTAATAGCTGGCGCGGCCGAACAGCAGGGCCGGGCCTATCAGCTGGCCCTGCTTGTAGCCCGAGAGCTGCTGGAAGCCGCCCAGCGAGTAGGGGCCCTGGATCGAGTCCTCCGGTTCGCGTGCCACCAGGCTGCGCAGATGCAGGTTCAGCGTGTGCGCCCCCCAGCTTTGCACACCGGTCGCCTGAAGCTCCAGGCGGGCAAACCGGCCGCTGCTGTGGTCCTTGTTGTCCTGGCGGCCGTAGAGGCCTTCGAAGGTATAGCGATAGCCGCGCTGCGGAAAGTTGGCGAAGTCGAGCTGATCGACGACGGCCTTCAGGCGCAGCGCCGTCTCGCTGGCATCGCGTCTGAATTCGTCATACGGCAGATCGACGGTCAGCAGGCTGGGCCGCAGGCGCCAGGCTTCGTGCAGCACGCCAAACCGGACCTCGCCCCACTTGCCCCAGGGCTGACCCACATCCAAGCCCAAGGAAGCCCCGGTGCGCAAAAAACGCGCCCGGCCATTTCCCGCATCGTCATACAGATTGAGCTGCCGGCGTTCGAGCTTGGCCCAGCCGGAGGCGAACCAGTCCTGAGAGGTGCCCAGCTTGATGCCCAGCGGCTGATAGAGCTCGGAGTACAGCTTGGGCATCTGACCCAGGCTGACCTGGTTGCGCCATTCGGTGCCGCTGGGCGTGAGCCAGTGGCGGTTGTGCGAGATGCGCAGGCTGAAGGAGCTGTCGCCGCTGAGGTCGGCGCTGAGATCCAGGCCGACGCGGAAGTAGTTGGGGCCCCAGGTCTTGTCTTCGATGCTGAACACCAGGGTGTCGCCGGGCTCGCGTTGCTCGACGTGATAGTCCACCCGCTCGAAGTCGCCCGACGATGCCAGGAAGCGCGTGTCACGCTCCGCCTTGGCGAGATCGAAGCGCTCGCCCGGCCTGGACTCCAGCTGCTCGGCAAAGCGCTGGGGCTGGGCAATCTCGCTGCCCTCCATCTGCACCGCGGCCAGCACCGGCTTGTCGAGCTGGGTGCTGCTGCGCGCCTCGCGCCAGCGCCGGTAGCCGGCCTCGTCCACCGCGTAGGCGCGCAGCTGCGGCAGCGCCGCCTCGGCCGCCTGCTCGCCAAGTTTGATGAACTCGACGCCACGCTCGAAGTCGCCGGAGCTGAGCTTGCCGAGCTGGGGCTTGATCAGCACATCGCCCGCAGACAGCGTGGCCAGGCTGCGCTGGACGTTCTGCTCGGTAAGGATGTTGATCATCTGCGCCGTCACGCCGATCAGCGAGCCCAGCGACTCGCGCCCGCCGATGGGCGTGCCCACATTCACCGCGATCAGCCGCTGCGCGCCCATGCCGCGGGCGATGTCCAGCGGCAGATTGTTGACCAGGCCGCCGTCGCCGAGGATGCGGCCCTCCCACTCCAGCGGGGCAAACACGCCGGGCACGCTCATGCTGGAGCGCATCGCCAGCGCCAGATCGCCCTCGCCAATCACCTGCTGCTCGCCCGACTCCAGGTCGGTGGAAACGGCGCGAAAGGGCGTGGGCAGCGCGTCAAAGCTGCGGATCTTGCGCACCGGCAGGGTGAAGCGGCGCAGCAGCGTCTCCAGGCCGCGGCTGGACAGAGTGCCCTGGGGCGCGCGGAATTCGCCATCGCGCATGCCGAATTCGAGCGCGGCCGAGAACTCGAAGTCCTCCTCCTTGCGACGCTGCGACAGGTTCTGCCGGTCCACCCGGCTGGCGAGCACATCGCCCCAGGAGAGCCGGGTCAGCTCGCGCTCCAGCTGCTCGGCGCCCATGCCGCTGGCGTAGAGGCCGCCGATGATGGCGCCCATCGAGGTGCCGGTGATCAGATCGACCGGAATGCGCTCGCGCTCCAGCACCTTGAGCACGCCCACATGGGCCAGGCCACGCGCACCGCCGCCCGACAGCACCAGGCCGATGCGGGGGCGGGTCTTGTCCTGAGGGACCGCGTCCTGCGCCTGCGCGGCAGTGCCCAGCAGCAGGATGCAGACGGAGATGATTCGGAGCAATCGGTTCGCATGCATGGCTGAATTGTCTCGCAAGGCCCCACCCGCCAGGGCGGGCCGGATTTGCGGGCACACTGGCGGCAATGAACAAATCGCCATGTGTTTCGCTGCAGCAGGTGCACAAGCGCTTCAACGGCGGCCTGCTGGCGCTGCAGGACGTCAGCCTGGAACTGAGCACGGGCGAATTTGTCTCGCTGCTGGGCCCCTCGGGCTGCGGCAAGAGCACGGTGCTGCGCCTGATCGCGGGGCTGGACACGGCCAGCAACGGCCGGGTCGATGCGCCGGCGCTGCACGGCACGGCCACCGCCAACACCGCCTTCGTGTTTCAGGAGCCGACCCTGATGCCCTGGGCCAGCGTGTTCGACAACGTCTGGCTGCCGCTGCGCCTGCAGGGCGTGGCCCGCGAGGCGGCGGCCGAGCGGGTGCGCCGCGTGTTGTCCAGCGTCGGCCTGGCCGAGTTCGAGCAGGCCTTCCCGGCCGAGCTGTCGGGCGGCATGAAGATGCGCGCATCGATCGCCCGGGCCCTGGTCACCAGTCCGCAGCTGCTGCTGATGGATGAGCCCTTTGCCGCGCTGGACGAGATCACCCGACAGAAGCTCAACACCGACCTGCTGGACTGGTGGCAGCGCCAACGGCTGGCCGCCCTGTTCGTCACCCACAGCGTATTCGAGGCGGTGTTCCTGAGCCAGCGCGTGCTGGTGATGGCGGCCCGCCCCGGCCGGGTGGTGGCCGAGGTGAGGGTCGATGAACCCTATCCACGCACGGCGGCCTTCCGTACCTCGCCAGCCTATGCCACGATCTGCCGCGAGCTGACGCTGGCGCTGGAAGCGGCCCATGCTTTCGATGGCCAGGAGGCCGGGTCTTGAGCCGCTCGTGGCTATGGCCCGCAGCCGTGCTGGGCGGCCTGCTGCTGGGCTGGGAGCTGCTGGTCCGGCTGGCGCAGATCCCGGCCTACACCCTGCCCGCGCCCTCGCTGGTGGCGACCACGCTGTATGCCAACTTCGGTTCGCTGGCCGGCAGCTGGTGGTACACCTTGAAGATCACCTTCGGCGCGCTGGCCCTGGCCTGCCTGGGCGGGGTGCTGATCGCCTCGGTGTTCGCGCTGTCAAGGCCGCTGGAGCGGGCGCTGTTCCCGGTCGCCGTGGTGCTGCAGGTCACGCCCATCGTCGCGGTGGCGCCGCTGATACTGATCTACGTCGAGAGCACCACCGCGGCCCTGCTGCTGTGCGCCTGGATCGTGGCCTTCTTCCCGATCCTGTCGAACACCGTGATCGGGCTGCGCGCGGCCGAGAGCAATCTGCGCGACCTGTTCCGCCTCTACCGCGCCACCCGCTGGCAGCGCCTGCGCCTGCTGCTGGCGCCGACCGCCCTGCCCTATTTCGTCGCCGGGTTGAAGATTTCCGGCGGCCTCAGCCTGATCGGCGCCGTCACGGCCGAGATGGTGGCGGGTGCGGCCGGCCGCGAGACCGGCCTGGCCTCGCGCATCCTCGAGGCAAGCTTTCGCACCGAGACACCGAAGATGTTTGCCGCATTGACCTTGCTAGTGGCCACCGGGGTGCTGATCTTTTGGCTGTTCAGCAGCCTGTCGCGCCGGTTGCTGGGGCGCTGGCATGCAGAATCTTAAGATCTTGCGGGACAGACCTTGAGACCCACGCGAAGCGTGGCCGAAAGCTCTGTCCCCAACTGACTGGGAAGGGCGGACCGCCCTCAAACGGAATGGATAGCACCATGCGCAACACCTTCAGCCTCATCGCCTTGACCCTGCTCGCTGCCACCGGCGCCCAGGCGCAGGACAGGATCACCTTCGCCACCAACTGGAAGGCACAGGCCGCCCATGGCGGCTTCTACCAGGCCGTTGCCGACGGCACCTACAAGAGGTACGGTCTGGACGTGACCATCCAGCAGGGCGGGCCCTCGGTCAACAACCGGCCCCTGCTGCCGGCCGGCCGCATCGACTTCCTGATGACAGGCAATCTGCTGCACAGCTTCGACAATGTGAAGAACGGCGTGCCCACGATCGTAGTCGCGGCGATGTTCCAGAAAGACCCGCAGGCGCTGATCGCCCACCCGGGCCAGGGCCACGAGAAGTTCGACACCTTGAAGAACGCGCCGCTGGCGCTGATCGCCAAGGACGGCCAGTTCAGCTGGTGGCAGTGGCTGAAGGTCACCCACGGCTTCAAGGACGAGGCGCTGAAGCCCTACAACTACAACCTCGCCCCCTTCCTGGTCAATAAAAAGGCCATCCAGCAGGGCTACTCGGTGGCCGAGCCGATCTATGTCGAGAACCAGGGCAAGTTCAAGCCGGTCGTGCACCTGCTGGCCGATCATGGCTTCTCCACCTACTCGACGGTGATCGAAGCCCGCACCGACACGGTCAAGAACAAGCCCGACCTGGTGCAGCGTTTCGTCGATGCCTCGGCGCTGGGTTGGGTCAACTATCTGTATGGCGACCGCAGGGCCGCCAGCGCCCTGATGATCAAGGACAACCCCGAGATGAGCGCAGCCGAGATGGAGGCCTCGGTGGCGCTGATGAAGAGCCAGGGCATCGTCGACTCCGGCTAGGCGCTGAAGGGCGGCATCGGTGCCATGAGCGCACCGCGCATCAAGGACTTCTACGAGCAGATGGTCAAGGCCGGGCTGTACAAGGCCGGCGAGGTGGACCTGGCCAAGGTCGCCACCTTCCAGTTCGTCAACAAGGGCATGGGCCTGGATCTCAAGGCCAAGCTGGGCGCGAAGTAGCGGGCGCTTCAGACCTGCATCAAGCCCTTCTGCTCGATGAAGCTGATCACTTCGTCCAGCCCGGCCTGGGTCTTCAAGTTTGTCATTACGAACGGCCGGGCGCCACGCATGCGGTGGGTGTCCGCGCGCATCACATCCAGGTTGGCACCGACATAAGGCGCCAGGTCGATCTTGTTGATGACCAGCAAATCGCTCTTGGTGATGCCCGGCCCGCCCTTGCGCGGGATCTTCTCGCCGCCGGCCACGTCGATGACGTAAATCGTCAGGTCAGACAACTCGGGGCTGAAGGTCGCGGCCAGGTTGTCGCCCCCGCTCTCGATGAAGACGATGTCGGCCTGCGGAAAGGCTTTCAGCATCTGGTCGACCGCCTCCAGATTGATCGATGCGTCTTCGCGGATCGCCGTGTGCGGGCAGCCGCCGGTCTCGACGCCCATGATGCGCTCAGGCTCCAGTGCGCCGGAGACGGTCAAGAGGCGCTGGTCCTCCTTGGTGTAGATGTCGTTGGTGACGACCACCAGGTCGTAGCGCTCGCGCATCGCCTTGCAGAGCATTTCCAGCAGCGTGGTCTTGCCCGAACCGACCGGGCCGCCGATACCGACGCGCAGCGGGGGCAGCTTCTTGGTTCGGCCGGGGATGTTGTGAAGCGAAGTGCTCATGAACAGCTTTCTAGTCATTGGGGGACCGAGCTTGCCGGGTACGGCAAGGTCCGTCCCGCCATTCTTAAGATCTGAAGATGCGGCTGTACTGCGCTTCATGCTGAGCGCTCAGTATCGCCAGCATCGGGGTGAAGGCCTGCATCTGTTCGGGCGGAAGCGTCAGTGCGCGCTCGACGGCGTCGGTGATGGCCAGGCTGAGGCTCATCAGGATGCGCTGGCCGGCGCTCTGGCCCAGCGGCACGGCCTTGATCGCCGCCTGCACCTGGTTCTCGGCCCAGCTGAAGGCCAGGGCCAGCAGGGCCTCGCGCGGTGGTGCGCCGACGACGCTGGCGGCCAGGCCGAAGGCCAGCGGCCAGGTGGGCGCCGGCTGCAGGGCATGCAGCATCAGCAGCCTGGCATCGTCAGCCTCCAGGCGCAGCTTCAGCCACTCGGCCAGGGAGCGGCCGGTCTGCTCGGTCTGGCGGCGGAACTCGGCGCTCTCGCGGGTGTGCAGCATCCAGTCATTCAGCTCCTGCAGGCGTGCAGCGTCCGGTGAGGCCCATGCCTCGACAGCCATCGCCGTCAGCGGCAGATCGAAGCGCGCCAGCGACAGCTGCAACTGGTCGGTCAGCCACGCCCTTGCCTCGATCTCGTTGGTCACCAGCCGCAATTCGCAGGCCGCCTCCAAGCCCTCGGAATAGCTGAAACCGCCGACCGGCAGGGCCGGCGAGGCCAGCCACATCAGCTGCAGCAGGCGGGCCGGAGGCAGGGTCAGCGGGTGCATGTGTGGCTCAGTGGTGATGCTGATGATCGCCGTGCGAGTGATCGTGGCCATGCCCACCGCCGCTATACGCCCCACCCTCCGGCTCGAAGCGCTGCATCGCCTCGGTGACGATCAGGCCCATCTGCCGCAGCATGTCGGCCAGCACCGGATCGGGCTCCAGCAACAGGCGGTCCGGCTGCAACTCCAGTGGCACATGGCGGTTACCCAGGTGGTAGGCGGCGCGCAGCAGATCGAATGCGGGAGCGACCGGTGCCAGGCTGACCACCATCACCGGCTGCGGCGCCGCGACCACGCGCAGCAGCGTGCCATCCTCGGCCACCAGCACGTCGCCGCCGCGCACGACCTGGCCCCGCGGCAGCACGACGCCCCAGTTGCGGCCGGTTTCGTCGGCGGCCTGGAAGCGGCTGCGCTGGCGCAGATCCCAGTCCAGCGCCACCACGGCGGCGCGCCTGAGCAGCGGCGCGGCCAGGCCGGCGCCCTGGGGCAGGCATTTGTGGATCATCGGCAGCGCCATCAGAACAGGAAGTAACGTTGGGCCATCGGCAGCTCGGTGGCCGGCTCGCAGTGGAGGTGCTGACCATCGGCGCGAACCTCGTAGGTCTGCGGATCTATGCTCATCGTCGGTGTGTAGTCGTTGTGCGCCATGTCCTGCTTCTTGACGCTGCGGCAGCCCTTCACGGCCACCGTGCGGCGCTTCAGGCCCAGCTTGTCAGCAATGCCGCTGTCTCGCGCGGCCTGGCTCAGAAAGGTCAGCGAGGTCTGGGCGATCGCGCCGCCGAAACTGGCGAACATCGGCCGGTAGTGCACCGGCTGCGGCGTCGGGATCGAGGCATTGGCATCGCCCATCAGCGCCGCGGCGATATAGCCGCCCTTGATCACCAGCGAGGGCTTGACGCCAAAGAAGGCCGGCCGCCACAGCACCAAGTCGGCCCATTTGCCGGGCTCCACCGAGCCGACCTCATGGGCAATGCCATGGGCCCGCGCCGGGTTGATGCTCAGCTTGGCCACATAGCGCTTGACGCGTGAGTTGTCATTGCGCGAGGGATCGGCAGGCAGCCCTCCGGGCCGCGTGTCGCCCGGCAGGCTGCCACGCTGCGCCTTCATCTTGTGCGCCGTCTGCCAGCAGCGTATCAAGGTCTCGCCGACGCGGCCCATCGCCTGGCTGTCGCTGGAGAACATGCTGATCGCGCCGAGGTCGTGCAGGATGTCTTCGGCGGCGATCGTCTCGCGGCGGATGCGGCTTTCGGCAAAGGCCAGGTCCTCGGCAATCGACGCGTCGAGGTGATGGCAGACCATCAGCATGTCCAGATGCTCGTCGATGGTGTTGACCGTGAACGGCCGCGTCGGATTGGTACTGGACGGCAGCACGTTCGACTCGCCGACCACACGCAGGATGTCCGGCGCATGGCCGCCGCCGGCCCCCTCGGTGTGGAAGCAATGGATGGTGCGGCCCTTGAAAGCGGCCATCGTATCTTCGACAAAGCCCGACTCGTTCAAGGTGTCGCTGTGCAAGGCCACCTGCACATCGTGCTCCTCGGCCACGCTCAGGCAATTGTCGATCGCCGCCGGCGTGCTGCCCCAGTCCTCGTGCAGCTTCAGGCCGATGGCGCCGGCCTCGACCTGCTGGCGCAGGGCTTCGGGTCGGCTCGCATTGCCCTTGCCCAGGAAACCCAGGTTCATCGGGAAGGCCTCAGCGGCGCGCAGCATCATCGCCATTGCATCGGGCCCCGGTGTGCAGGTCGTGGCCAGCGTGCCGGTGGCCGGGCCAGTGCCGCCGCCAATCATCGTCGTAACGCCGCTCATCAGGGCCTCTTCGATCTGCTGCGGGCAGATGAAGTGGATGTGCGAATCGACACCTCCGGCGGTGACGATCAGTCCCTCGCCGGCAATGATCTCGGTGCCGGGGCCGATGACGATGTCCACGCCAGGCATCACGTCAGGGTTGCCGGCCTTGCCGATACTGGCGATGCGCCCGCCACGCAGGCCGATGTCGGCCTTGACGATGCCCCAGTAGTCAAGAATCAGGGCATTGGTGATGACGCAGTCCATCGCGTCCATCGCGCCGCGGCCGTTGATGCGCTGGCTCTGGCCCATGCCGTCGCGCACCGTCTTGCCGCCGCCGAACTTCACTTCCTCGCCATAGCCGCCGGCCAACAGGGTCAGGTCTTTCTCGACCTCGATGATCAGATTGGTGTCGGCCAGGCGCACTCGGTCACCCACCGTCGGGCCGAACATCTCGGCATAGGCGCGTCGTCCCACTGTCGCCATCACAGACTCCCTTGAACGAGGCCGCGAAAGCCGTGGATGATGCGATCGCCCGCGAAGTCGACCAGCTCGACGCCGCGCTGCTGGCCCGGCTCGAAGCGCACGGCGGTGCCGGCGATGATGTTGAGCCGCATGCCCCGCGCGGCGGCGCGGTCGAAGTCCAGCGCCGCATTGGTTTCGGCGAAATGGTAGTGGGAGCCGACCTGGATGGGCCGGTCGCCGCGATTCGAGACCTGCAGGCTGATACAGCGCCGGCCGGGGTTCAGCTCGTGCTCGCCCTCGGCTATCATCAGCTCGCCGGGAATCAGGCCGCTCATGTCAGCAGCAGGCCAGAGTCGGCACGGCCGCTATGGGCGAAGACCAGGGCCAGCCACATCAGCGCGGCGGCGGCCGCGGATCTTGGAGCAGGATGTCGCATGCGCAGGTCCTCGGGTTCAGATGATGGGCTGATGCACGGTCACCAACTTGGTGCCGTCGGGGAAGGTGGCCTCGACCTGGATCTCGGGCACCAGTTCGGGCACGCCATCCATCACGTCGGCGCGGCCGAGCACGGTCTTGCCCTCGCTCATCAGCTGGGCGACCGACTTGCCGTCGCGTGCACCCTCCATGATGGCGGCGCTGATCAGCGCGATCGCCTCCGGCACATTGAGCTTCAAGCCGCGCGCACGGCGACGCTCGGCCAGCAATGCTGCGGTGAAGATCAGCAGCTTGTCTTTTTCTCTGGGGGTCAGATCCATGGGTCTTGTGCTCCTGAGGCTGGACTGTGAGCAGATTCCGTGCCACTGGAGTCGCGTGGCACGGAACCTGCACTGATACACGGCGACAAGCCTTGTGGCTTGCATTCAAGGCGCCCCCCCACACCATGAAGACCTCAGAGTTGCTACAAGCCACCGCGCCCTGGCCGGAAGGTCGAACCGATGGCGCGCCCCGCATTGGTGCGCTACCCGAGGCCTTGCAAAGCCCTGGCAACAACGCCTGCGTGTTGATCGTGGACGAGCATGCGGCGAATCTGCAGGTGCTGCAAGACGTTCTCGAGGAATCGGGCTACAACGTGGCCGTGGCGCGCAGCGTGCCGCATGCCTTGCTGATTGCACCAGGCTGGTGCCCCGACCTGGTGCTGCTGGATCAGGAGTTGTGCGCACACGAAGGTATGGCCCAGATCACCCGCCTGCTATCGATGCCCGGCCTTGCCCATGTGCCGAGCATCCTGATGGGCCCCAAGCCCGACAGCGAACAGGTGCTGGCCGCACTTGAGGCAGGTTGCGTGGACACCCTCCCCAAACCGGTGCGCGCCCGCGAGGTGCTGGCACGGGTGGCTGTGCATGTGCGGGGCCGGCGGGAAGCCAGGCAGGCGCGCCAGGCACTGGACGCCTTCGGCCATGCTTCATTGGTGTTGCGTTCAGTGGATGGTGCGCGCATCTGGCACACGCCCTTGGCCAGTCAGCTGATGCACTTTCATTTCGAGGTGCCCGAAATGGTGACGCCGCCCAGCGTGTTGCGCTGGCTGCGCCAATCGATTGCGTGCTCACAGCCCGGCGCGATGATCAGCGCCCGAGGTGGGCGCCGGCTGGAGCTGAGCCTGCATGGCCAGACCGGCGACGACGAATGGCTGGTGATGATGCGCGAGTCGTCCGACGCGGTGCTGATCGACGGCATTGCCCAGGGCTTGCGCCTGACCCTGCGCGAGGCCGAGGTGCTGTATTGGGTCGTCAAGGGCAAGATCAACCGTGACATCGGCGCCATCCTGGGCATGAGTCCGCAGACGGTGAAAAAGCACCTGGAACATGTGTTCGCCAAGCTGGGCGTGGAGACGCGGACGGCCGCAGCGGCGCAGGCGCTGGGGCGGGTCCGGGGCCTCTCGAACTGAAGGCCTGGTGCCCGGTCAGAACAACGGATTTTCCCCGCCCGATACACTCTCGCCCTGCTCCGCCGTGCGCCCACGGCGCCCCACCCCTCAGCAAGGCCAGAGATTTTGCGTCCCGTTGCCCTCATCACCGGCAGTGCCAAACGCCTGGGTCGTGCCATCGCGCTCGACCTGGCCGCCCATGGCCACGACATTGCCGTCCACTACCGCGGCTCGCAGGCCGAGGCGCTGAGCGTTGTTGATGAATTGCGCCAGATGGGCGCACGCGCCCAGGCTTTTGCCGCCGATCTGGGTGAGGAAGCCGCCACCCTGGCCCTGCTGCCGGCCGTGATCGAGCACTTCGGCCGGGTCGACGCCGTGGTCAACAACGCCAGCCTGTTCGAGTACGACGATCTGGCCACCTTCGGCTACGCGACCATGGACCGGCACTGGCGGGCCAACACCGGCCCGGCCGTGCTGCTGGCCCGTGCACTGCATACCCATCTGGTCGCCGAACAGCGCCGCGGCTGCGTCGTCAATCTGCTGGACCAGAAGCTCTGGAACCCGAATCCGGACTATTTCTCGTACACCCTGTCCAAGGCCGCGCTGGAGGCCGCCACCACGCTGCTGGCCCAGGCGCTGGCGCCGGTGCTGCGGGTCTGCGGCGTGGCCCCCGGCGTGACGCTAGCCTCGGGGCCGATGGACGATGCGGCGTTCCAGGCGGCACACCGGCTGACGCCCTTGCAGCGCTCCTCGACGCCGGACGACATCGCCCGCGCCGTGCGCTTTCTGATCGAATCTCCGGCCATCACCGGCACCACCCTGCTGGTCGATGGCGGCCAGCACCTCAGCGCCCAGCCGCGCGACGTGATGTTCCTGGCGCCTGATTCCCAAAAGGACTGAAGTGAAACTTATCGACTGGCAACCAGGTGGTGGTGAATTGCGCCTTGCTGCTGCGAGGTGGCAGAGGGGGCGCGGGGCCGGCCGACCCCGAGTCGTGCGCACGTATCGCGTTTTGGCGAATCTGCACAGCGGTGCCAGCAGGGGTGAGGGCGTGCCGGTCGCAGCGGGCATAGAGAAGCCGAAGTTCGGCCCGTTCAGGGCCGGACGATGCTTCAGCCCGCAGCGGCCGGCGCGCCCTCGTCCCTGCCACTTCAAGTTCAATGTGTCGTTTGTCGCGCCAAGCGCAGTGGAGTAAAGATATGCACAGCCCCCTCTCCCACCCGTCGCTGATGGACTGCCGGCGCCTGTTCCTGCGCGACTACGAGGTCTGGATCAATATCGGCGTGCACGACTTCGAGAAGAAGGGCGAGCAGCGGGTGCTGATCAATGTCGACCTGTTCATCCCCCTGGCGCTGTCCACGCCGACGGCCGACGAGCTCGACGAGGTGGTCGACTATGACTTCATCCGCCGCACCATCGCCGAGCGCGTCAAGCGCGGCCATGTGCACCTGCAGGAAACCCTGTGCGACGACGTGCTGGCCCTGATGCTGGCCCACCCCCGCGTCAAGGCGGCACGGGTCTCGACCGAAAAGCCGGATGTGTATCCCGACTGCGATGCAGTGGGTGTTGAGGTGTTTGGAATGAAATGACTTTGGGGACAGACCTTGCGACCCATGCAAAGCATGGCTGCAAGCTCTGAGCCCGCACACAAGGCAGCACCTGCGTGCTGCCTTGTGGCTGGCGCAGGACCAGGCGCCTACTGGCGACTGGGCTGTCCTCAACTGACTAGGTGAATTTTGAAGGACCCACTATGAGCGACGTGCTCGACCCTGTTCAGACTACCGACGAAGCCACCAAGGCCAAGAAGGCCGCGCTGGAGACAACGAAGCTCAGCAAGCGCCTGCACCGCCAGGTCGGCCAGGCGATCGGCGACTACAACATGATCGAGGCCGGCGACAAGGTCATGGTCTGCATGTCCGGCGGCAAGGACAGCTATGCGATGCTGGACATCCTGATCAATCTGCGCGAGCGCTCGCCGGCCAAGTTCGACCTGATCGCCGTCAATCTGGATCAGAAGCAGCCCGGTTTCCCCGAGCATGTGCTGCCCGAGTATCTGAAGTCCCGCGGCGTGGCCTTCCACATCGAGGAGCAGGACACCTACAGCACCGTCACGCGCGTGATTCCGCAGGGCAAGACGTTGTGCAGCCTGTGCTCGCGGCTGCGCCGGGCCATCCTGTACCGCGTGGCCGGCGAGCTGGGCGCAACCAAGATCGCTCTGGGCCACCACCGTGACGACATCGTCGTGACCTTGTTGCTGAACATGTTCTTCCAGGGCCGCATGAAGGGCATGCCGCCCAAGCTGATGAGCGACAACGGCGAGCACATCGTGATACGCCCGCTGGCCTATGTGGCCGAGACCGATCTGGAGCGCTGGGCGCAGCACCGCGAGTTCCCCATCATCCCCTGCTCGCTGTGCGGCAGCCAGGAGAACCTGCAGCGCGTGCAGGTCAAGAAGATGATCCGCGAATGGGAGCGCCAGTACCCGGGCCGAGTCGACAATATGTTCAATGCGATGGGCAAACTGGTGCCCTCGCACATGATGGACCGGAACCTCTTCCCTTTCACCACGCTCCAAGCCACCGGAGTGGCCGATCCGAATGGGGATCGCGCCTTTGACGAAGACGACGAGGGCTGTGCCACGCCTGAGCCGCAGTCGGTGATACAACTGCGGCGCGGGGCATAGGCCTTGTCAGATCACAGGAGAGGCAGCATGAACACCAAGATTCGATTCGCGCTCTACGGCCTGGTGATGGCCGGGGCCCTGGGCCTGAGCGGCTGCGCCAGCATGTACACGGTGCGGTCCGAGGTCACCAGCTACGGTGCCTGGCCGGCCGAGCGCAAGCCGGCCAGCTTCGCCTTCGAGCGTCTACCCTCACAGGGCAAGGAAGACAAGCGCCAGGCCCAACTGGAAACGGCGGCCACCGCGGCGCTGCAAAAGGCCGGCTTCAGCCCGGCGGCCGACGCCAAGAGCGCCGACGTGCTGGTGATGGTCGGCGGCCGTGTCAGCCTGCAGGAGCGCGGACCCTGGGAAGATCCGTTCTGGTGGCAGTACCGCACCAGCTTCTGGCGTTACAGCCCGCTGCACAGGCCCTACGCCTATAACAATGCGCTGGGCAGCCGCCGCTACGAGCGCGAGGTGGCCCTGGTCCTGCGTGACCGTCAGTCGGGCGAGGCGATCTACGAGACACGGGCCAGCTCGGACGGCCTCAGTGTCGGTGACGACGCCCTGCTGGGCGCGATGTTCGCAGCGGCGATTCAGGACTTTCCGCGAACCGTCTCCGAGCCCCACGAGGTGGCGGTGAGCCTGCAGCGTTAACTGCGTCTCATCCGGAGCGCACTTCGGCGGTGCGCCCTGTCACAGCCAGCCCCGATAATCTGACCCTTCAACAAGAAAGGTCAGCATGGCTCTGAACGTCGTCATCATGGCTGCCGGCAAAGGCACCCGCATGAAGTCCAGCCTGCCCAAGGTGCTGCACAAGCTGGCCGGGCAGTCGCTGTTGCAGCATGTGCTGAACACCTGCGGCGGCCTGGGCGCGCAGCGCCTGATCGTCATCACCGGCCATGGTGCCGAGGCCGTGGAGACGGCCGTGGCCGGCCCCGATCTGCATTTCGTCCGCCAGATGCCCCAGCTGGGCACCGGCCATGCGGTGCAGCAGGCCGTGCCCGCGCTGCTGGAAGGGGGCACGACGCTGATACTGAACGGCGATGTGCCGCTGATACGCACCGCCACCGCCGAGAAGCTCGTGCAGGCCTGCGCCGGCAAGAACCTCGCCCTCTTGACCGTCGAACTGGCCGACGCCACCGGCTATGGCCGCATCCTGCGCAGCGGTGATGCCCGCGGCGGCCATGTGCTGGGCATCGTCGAGCACAAGGACGCCACCGAGCGCCAGCGCGAGATCCGAGAAGGCTATACCGGCATGATGGCCGCACCCACCGCACTGCTGATGCGCTGGCTGGCCGCGCTGAAGAACGACAACGCGCAGAAGGAGTACTACCTGACCGACATCGTTGCCATGGCAGTGGCCGAGGGTGTGCCGGTGGTGGCCAGCCATGCGCCGAACGAGACCGAGGTGCTGGGCGTGAACAGCCCGTTGCAGCTGGCCGATCTGGAGCGGCGCTTCCAGCGTCAGCAGGCCGAGACCCTGCTTGAAGCCGGCGTGCGTATGGCCGACCCGGCGCGCTTCGACCTGCGCGGCACGCTGGCCTGCGGCAGCGATGTCGAGATCGACGTCAACTGCGTGTTCGAAGGTCAGGTCTCGTTGGGCAACGAGGTGCGCATCGGTGCGAATTGCGTGATCCGCAATGCACAGATCGCCGATGGGGCGGTGATACATCCGTTCACGCACATTGACGGCGAGGCACTGGGCGTGAAGGTCGGCGCAGGTTCGCTGATCGGCCCGTTTGCCCGCCTGCGCCCCGGCGCCGACCTGGGACCCGAGGTGCACATCGGCAACTTCGTCGAGGTCAAGAACACCACGATGGCCCGCGGCGCCAAGGCCAATCACCTGGCCTATCTGGGCGACGCCACGGTGGGCGAGCGCGTCAACTACGGCGCCGGCAGCATCACGGCCAACTACGACGGCGCCAACAAGCACCGCACGGTGATCGAGGCCGACGTGCACGTCGGCTCCAACTGCGTGCTGATCGCCCCGGTGACGATAGGTGCCGGCGGCACCATCGGCGGTGGCTCGACGATCAGCAAGAGCACGCTGGCCGGTGAACTGACCGTGGCC
>Ga0187844_10000035_pt1 | contig 85362 bp, 105 predicted proteins | sample SpaLakP09_SKY_50_FD_134517 | JGI IMG/M metagenome (GOLD analysis project Ga0187844, IMG submission 134517) | Oligotrophic lake water microbial communities from Sparkling Lake, Wisconsin, USA - SP09_SKY_50 | ecosystem: Environmental > Aquatic > Freshwater > Lake | place: USA: Sparkling Lake...
CGACAGCCAGCCCCGGCCCCGCAGAATTCAGAGAGCTCCGCACGGTGATCGAGAGCCTTGCCGCCTAGTGTTCACCATTTGTCCGCTTAGCGCGGTTTTCTGCCCGTTCTATGGCGTCACCCCGATCTGGCCCCACCACACATTGGTACTGGCGAAAACCTGTCGGCCCCCAGAGCGTGTTCCAGCCACCAACTGCATCCAGCGGATGGAGGCAGCGCCGGTAGTGCTCGATCGTGCGTCGCCCTCTGCCGGCGCGGCCAAGAACGGAACTTGCCACTCGGCTCGACACCCGGTTCACAAGTCCTACTGGAGTGGAGAACGGGACGCGCCTAGACAAGGGTGCTGGCGGTAGAGCGATCGAGGGGGCCCAGCGCGCGGTGCAATACTCGCCTCGCACCTGGCCGAGGCGGGTTAGATCAAGCCAAGCCACACGATGCTCCCACCCCTCGGCGGATGCGGTTTGGTCAAGATCCATATAGCCCCTCAGGCCGGCGAAGCCCTGACGAACGACCTCCATCGCCCCAAATCCAACGGGACCAAGCTGAAGCTCGACCTCAGTTATTACGCCGGTGAGGCCAAGGCCTCCGATGGTCGCGCTGAATAAGCCGTCGCGAGGCGTAACCGTTGCAGCGGCGGGACGGTCACTGCGATCAACTCTGAGGCTGAGAACATGGCAACCAAATGAGCCCGCTAGAGCGTGGTTTTTGCCGTGAACGTCTGATGCGACGGCCCCGCCGATGGTTGCGAGCCCCGTGCCTGGAACAACGTTTGGAAACCAGCCATGACGAACGGCGCGCTGGCAGAGCGCTTCGAGTGTGAGGCCAGCTTCGACCTTCACAACCCCTGTCGACCAGTCGACCTCAATCCAACGATCAAGTGCGCGTGTATCCAACGCCTTCCCGCCCGAGCACAGGGCTATGTCGGAGTAGGAGCGGAGGTTCCCGCGCGCCAAGTAATAACTAGTCTCACGGACTGCGCGCGAAACAGATGCTCCAGATGCAACTTTTGCAGGAAGCTCCCATTGAGACTGTAGGCCTGCCCAGGAGCTCGAGACTACTGAACGGGTGATCACGAACGGAACCATCTAGTATGAGAAGACATAGGCGGTTCCGCATCGTGCCGAGTTTGCGATAAGACGATATTGCCCCCCCACGGCCGTGGCAAGACCCCCTTGCCCGGTGCTATACTGCTGCAGGAAGCAATCTAAGTGGGGACTGGGGCCGTGGGGTTGGAAGACCGAGACTGGTTTCGTGAAGACGCTAAAGAGCGCCGGCTCCGAGCGCTTCGAAACGGGCTTAGATCAAGTGTGCCAAACCCGCGAGGCCGAAATCATCTAGAGCAACCGATCTCAAAAAGACCGGCAACTGCGATCGTAGTGGTAATCGCCCTGGCTGCGGTGTCCCCCGCAATAGTCTCGCGGATAAAAGACAATGGCATCATGCCTATGGACGGGGGAGGGTTTCCATTCGCGCCCGATAAAACCGCTAAAACTCCACCGGTGAAGGAGGTCTATTCTCCCGACGATAGCGGTATCGCTTTTCCGCCAACTGGACTTGAGATTTGGCACATAAATCAGAACTGGAGGGCGAAGACGGCTCCTTTCAGCATCGACGCGAGATCCATTGGAAATAGACACCTCGTCGCCCGCATCTACAAATGGTCAGACGATACGCCAGTCGCGACCATCTATCTGGACGATGGCGACATCCACAAGACGCAATTGGCCCTCGGAAAGTATCGGCTTCGGACTGCGCGTGGCGATAACTGGCACGGCGACCTGAAGCTTTTTGGTCCGGGCACGCGGGTTTCTGAAACGGAGGTTCCACTCTCGTTCGAAGAAAACGCAAATGGTGTAATGGGAAAAATCGTGGAGCTACGGGGGCGAATAGATGGAAATCTACCCGACAGACCAGTCGCAATAGGAAAGTTCTAGTCACGAATCATTTTTATTATTTAATTTTGTAAAATATCATTAGCTGCGCAAGAAATTGCACCATGCCGTCTTTGGGGCGGCACGACTACAACTCGGCGTCGCTGACAATGGTGTCTGACGGAAAAAGCACGCCGGATGATGCTGACGTCTGGGTCGCGCGCAACCCGGGCACCAACGTGTCGGTCAGGTAACGAGCAAGGGCAATGAGGGCCGCGGCCGGATAGGGCTCAGCCGCGGTTGAATTGCTTCTTCAGCGCTTTGACCCGGCCCTCGCTGCCCGCCGGCATACGTCCACACGCGAAATCGCGGTTTGATATGTCCGAGGCATCAACCTGTTCACCCCCACTGTCCAAGATTATCTCTCGCCACGCGCAGGCGGTCACGTAGTCAGGTTGAGCGCTGAAATCGCCTTGTTGGTAGCGGTAGGCGAGGTTCCTGCGAGCCTGGTAGTCGCCACCACGGGCCTTTCGCTCAAGCTGCTTTAGTTCGCCGATGTTGGAGGCTACCCGTTCGGTGTCGGCTTTCTTCGCCGTTGCGGCAGGTTCGATGACTTGAAGCCTCGGTTCATCCCCGAAGTAGTTGCCCCGATCCCCCTCGGGAAGCCCTCGGCATAGGCTGGCGCAAACGCTCTTGCTCGTGAGAATTCCAGGCTTCGAACCGCCGCCAAAATCGAACTCGCAGACGTTACCTTTCGCCTCAGAAAGCGACTTACCATCAGCATCGTCTTTGACGCTGATGGTAAGTCGCTCAACGACGTTCCAATCCAGCCCATCCGGCACGAAGGGCAATTGTCGCCCGTAGTTCGCGAACTCGGGGTCAGCGGCTTCGATATGTGTAAAACGTGCTTCTTCAAGATCGGAATTGCCGTCCACCAACCGGTGACAACGGTCGCGGACCACCGAGAGAACGGCCGCTCCCCCCGGAGAGCGCGGATCGAACCGCGTATCTGCAGTAAAGCCTGCCGGAAGCGAGTTTTCTGGTGAAGCTGGGCTTGCTGGCACGCTAGCGGTCTTGTTCGACGTTGATCCGCCCGTCGGAACTAGGATGAGACCGAGGACGAAGGTTCCGATTGAGATACAGAGGGGCTTAAGGGAGACCTTGGTCTCCGATTTGCTGACCTTGTGAATGATCAAGCCGATAATGGTCACGACGATGCCGATCAGCCCGCCCAGGACTAGAAGTGAACCGATAGCCAGCATTGTGCCCCCTTTTCGCTGCAGCTTAGGGTTCAGGTAGGTTCACCGCAACTGGTGGAGAACTGAAGCTCGCCGCCCCAGCTTGCATCCCGAGTTGAACTGCGCGATTCTCGAAAGATCCAACCGATATTATCCTTGATTTTGCCTCTACTGTAAGGACACGACCGGTGCCGCAGCAGAACATGTGCCTTCGCATCCCACACGAATTGCACAAGCAAATCAAAAAGCTTGCTAAGGCCAACGACGTCACAGTTAGCGCCTACTATGCCGATGTACTGAGCAACTTTCTCGATGTCGAGGTTGACCGCTTTCCCTATCTCTTCACCGGGCCAGGCACATCGACGGTGACGCTCTACATCAGCGACGAACTGGTGACCCGGCTGCGTTTAACCGCTGACGCGCGCGATCGCCACGTCAGCGACCTGGCCACCTGCGCGCTGGTACTGCATCTGCGCCAGCATCCATTCACGCCGGCCTCGACAATCGTTTAATGCGTTGATTTCAGTAAATATTTTGCACATAACAGAGATTCGGAAGAGGTCACATATTCGCTGCTGTTGCACACTGGCATAACCAGTAGCGTGCGCCCGAGCCGCGGAGGTCCCACAACACGCAGCGGTTCTGGGGAATAGGTCGGCGAAATTGCTATCGCACTAGAGCAATACTTTTTGAAGGCAGCGAACTTGGTAGGAAGAAGCACAGAGCCGTTTCGGGGAATCGGCAGACGCTTGGCTGCGGTGCGAAAGACTTGCGGGCTAAATCAGCGACAACTTGCTGAACGTGTGGGCCGACCGAACTCTTACATTGCCAAGCTCGAACTCGCTGAACGCCGCCTCGACATTGTAGATCTGGGCCAACTTGCAGTGGCTTTAAATTTGCTTCCGGCCGAGTTGCTATGCCTCCTCATGGGGCGCGAAAAGACCTGAATTTGCAGCGCCATTGAGACCCCGATATTGATAATCATTCCTTGTCGAGGCTAACGGCGAACGACGCCGTGAAGTTAGGACGCGAAACCGGAACCACGCTTAATCTGACGAAACTACGCTCGGCCGGTTGAAGTTATCCAGGCTTCTAGGTGCGGAAAACAAGCTAGCTGCTCGAACAGACTGAGCTGAAGGACTTGGGTCCTGGAATGCCCGGCGGAAGCCGATTGATATACGCAGGCCTTGTTTCCCACGTCCGTTGTCCGCATCGTTCGCAACAGATACGGACGTGCCTTGCTGCGGCACATATGCCAAGCGTTCGGCCGTTGACGCCCCTGCGGACCAGGCGTTCAATCACGACCTCAAGCTCGTATGTTTGCCGCCACATGCACTTACGACAACAGAGTAACAGGTCAGCCTGGCCTACGAGGTCGCCCATGGGCACGCCAGACTGAAATTGATCACGCGACATTGTTCCCGCAATGTTCTAGCCATCAAGCCTCGAGTCAATGGCCTTGTGCGCAGCGCCAGTGCCTCCGTGATCAGAGGCTGCGTCAATACCCAGTGCCGCGAAAACGGCATTCGACCTCACGTGAAAATTTCACTCTGAACGTGCTGCCTCAATCAGCGGAATAGCGAAGGGGACTTCCGATAGATAATTAAACTAGCCCCGGCTACGAGACTTAGCGGCAAGGTTGTTGAGTTGGTTTGCAGCGACACCAATCCGATCGCGTTTGACGCTCGTTCTTGAAAGATGGCGCAGATAGTCCACCTTTCTACAATCCTGACACGCAAGATCCTCGGCATCTGAACGCAGGGCTCGAGTCGACCTCAGCTCGAAGTCGCCGCAGACACAGCGGACCAGCCACTGGGAGCCCTTGGCTTTTTTGGATCGATGATATCTGACGACGGATAACCGGCCAAACCGCTCGCCGGCCAGATCGACAGCGTTTGGCGGCAATTGGCCCTCTGCAGGGGGTGGGGCCTTCCAATGGTTAGGGGCAGTGGGCTCAACGCGATCAGCAGAGAGCCGAACCGACCAGTCATTGCCCCTATCGTCCAAGCGGAGCGGCGCGAGACGCCCGTCGGGCAATCTATCGATCTGCAGGGCCTAGCCGGCGGCGTTTCGACCTGGTGTCCCGGTAGGTTTTGTGGGCGCCACGCGATCGCGAGCGAGTTGCTTTGCGATTTCCACTAGCCGCGCGGATTGTTGCTCGCGAGCCAGGCGCTCGGCTTCCTTCTGAGCCACAAAGTCAGGAAATAGCGCTTCAAGCCCAGAACGAAGGTCGCCAGTCACCCTCTTCGCAGTCATTCAGAATCTCCCGCAGAGTCCAGCTCAGGAAAATCGGGCCAGTCCTTGTTCGCCCACGCCTCCAAGTCCTGGGGCGGAGGCCCCCCAGAGCGACCGGTGTAAAGAACCGACATGCTGTCAAAGAGGTGGGACAAATCGCGCTTACGGACCAATTCGTCCTGAGAGAGAAACCAGCCAGCACGTGCGGTAGCTTTGTGTTCGAAGTCGTCATCTTCAATGTCGACCCCCATTTCCCTATAGGCCTCAATAACGTCAGTCGCCGTTTCCAAATCGTCCAAATAAGCAAGAGTGAGGGCTTCAAAAAGCCCTGTTTCAAAACACTTCAGCAGGTCCAGCTCATAGGGCGAAAGGCTGATATAGCCGGCAATTGCACGCAAGAGTTTGAGCTGCATGAGAGCGATCGGCCAAGCCACCTTGACCGCAAGGGCCTGCTCCTCAGATTCCCATTCAGGAGGAAGCTGAATCCTGTCGCGAAGGCCATCAGCTGCCTTTCTGAGGTCATATGACAGGGCCAGCAAGAACATCGCGACCCCGCCTTCATCATCAAGATACTCTGTCGCACGCCCGACCAGATCGCGCAGTGCTAGCAACGAACGTTCATCACCGTAGAGGTGGACGCCAAGATGCTTGGGCAGAGGGATGGCACCCAACACCACTTGGTCGGGCATTGAGAAGTCTGGAAGGAAATCCGAAAGGTCCTGCAAGCGCATCGACAGCTCCGCCAGGACATTCATCGCTCGAGGCTCTTCGGCATTGGCCTCGTAAGCGGCCTTGATCCGCTGACAGGTGCGCAAATTCACAGCGAGGAAGAGGGAGAGGCCTCGAGCCCACTCATCGCCAAACAGCTTCGTCGAAACGACGCCGACCATATGGGTCGCCATCGCGTTCGCTTGAGACGCATCCATAGTTGTCCTCCAACCGTAAAGTACGGTCGAGTTAGAGAAAGGGGAAAAACGGCAGAGGCCGTTTCGCTGCGCGGCAAAGGCCGCTTAGCCTTTAGAGGCTGCACCGCGTCGGGAAAAATTTCAAGCCGGAATTCACTCGATGATCAGCTAACCCGTCTTATTCAAAGCCGACATGATTGAGAACGGTACATCTCTCGAATTCTCTAAGCCGATCGCGGAATATATGGAGGCAGTGTTGACCGGCCCCACTTCCACCGCGACTGCTTTGCATCGTTGGCTGACCAGTGCACCGCTCCCCAAAGGCCTCCATCCGCAACCGGAAGCCACGTGGGCGCCGATATTCCACGATAAGCTCATGGAGCGTTTAGTGGAGGGTCTGCTACTGCTCGACTACCTGAGTTCACTGCGTAAGCGTACAGCTACGGCGCATTGACACGAGACGAGAGCTACAAGCCAACCTTTCCGCTGGCCCCGCCGCCGCGAAGTTTCGCCCGCCGCACGTAGCCGCGCATCGTCGCAAGGTTCTTGTGGCGGGTTTGGTCCATGATCTCTTCGTCGGGGACCTGGTTGGCGTAAGCCGACGTCACGAACCCGGCGCGCAGACTGTGCGGGCTCAGATACTCGCCGGTCGGCGCTTTGATCCCGACCGCCCGACAGCGCTTGGTGACGATCTGCCAGACGCCGCCACCGCTGAGGGGGGTCTTCTGGACGTGGCCGCCGCGCGCTACCTTGCGAAACAGCGGTCCTTCGGAGATCTCGGCCTTGGCTAACCAGGTGCGCAGCGCCGTCACCGGACAGGTCTCGGTGTGCTGGCCTTTGACGATGGCTATCTGAGCGCCGGTGCCGTCCTGGTCGCCTTTGCTGCGCCCGATCGACAGCACCAGGCCGGCCCTGGTCCAGCGCAAGTCGTCGACATCGAGGCCGGCCAGCTCGGAACGGCGCAGGGCGGCGGCGAAGCCGATCAGGAGGAGCGCCCGATCGCGAAGCCCGGTCAGGTCGGCCAGGCAGCTGGCTAGCAGCAGGCGGATCTCGTCGGTTGTGATCGCCGCGGCCCGCCGGCCGCTCTGACCCTCTTGGCGAACCCGGTTGATGCCGCGCAGCGCGTCCCGGATTTTGGTGTGCTTGGTGTCGAGACCCTGGCCGTCGCGCCTAGCCTGCCAAGCGATACCGGCGATCCAGCGGACCAGGGTGTTATGAGCGAAGTCGGGGCCCTTAGCGGAGATGTAGGCGCCGACGACGTCAGGGGTCGCCGGGAAGGCCGTGAAGCCGGTCTCGGCGCACCAGGTCGCGTAGCGATCCACGTCGCGGCTGTAGGCGAGCACCGTGGCGTCCGCGTCGGCCCTCTCACGATAGGCCTCAGCCTTGGCCAGTGCAGCGGCGGCGCGGTTCGTGGTCACTTCAGGCAACTTGCTGGCGCTAGCAAGAACAACTTTTTCCGGAGGGGCATTATAACGCCGAGACGGGCCACATCTTCGAAGGGGGCACCGTCGAATTCCGCATCCTTCATGACCCCGATCCTAAGCCTGAAACACTCGATAAGATACGATAATAATCCTTCTCGCATCTTAAAGACGCGTCAGAATCATCAAACTTTTTGGCTTGGAGCATCGCTCTTGGCGTATGGCTCGGCATAAAGCACACTGAACGCTGGACTCCTGGCTTGGTACGAGAAGGCCTTGTCTCGATGGTTCTGGGGGCCTGCTTCACTGAAGGGGGAATCATGACGTTTGATAGCCAGAACCTGCATCCGACACGCTATCGGCGATCCCGGCCAATGGCACGGGATCTCGTGAGAGCACATCAGACGGCTGGAGGAGATTACTTCCCGAACGACCTAACGGGCCTGATGACGCCGATCATGGCTACCTACAACAGGCTGATTGACACCATCCCTCGCGAAGATCGACCCCAGCCGATGGACGTTCAGCTTTTGTTGGTCGACGAGATGTTGAAGTTCTGCGCTTGGAGGTCGCATACCGCGAACGGGGCGGTCAACTTCGTCCTCACGCCCGAACTCGCCGAGAGCCTATCGCAGACCGACCTTGGCGATGTTCGCCTGAGCGACCTAGAGCCACCATTCAACAGCTTCTATCTCCACTTCGGCGGGATCGACGTCGGGGGCTTGATCGGCCCGCCTAACCGAATAGACGGCGTATATGTGTTGTTCGAAGGCGCCTTCGCCGTCAGAACAATCTTCACCTCGCGCCTGATCGGGCGGGAAGAGGCGTGGCCGATGGTCTCGGAGCCATTCCTCGAGGTCGAACTGACTTGGAAAGGCTCCGACGAGACGCTCGTTGAAGTATTCGGTCGAGCCATACAGCGCCTTCAACTCGCCGAGCAATCCCGTGAGATTGGGCGATCTGGCAGGACTGCCGTCTTCTCCGGCCAGCTAGTGCAGAACGCAACCTACCTTTCGCAGGCCGCTGCCTGCGTCGTCGACGCGCTCAACCTGCTGGGCAACGCCGTGTGCTACCTGAGTGCAGCGCCAGAAGTCAGCTCGCCAGGTCCGCCCAGCGACCTCTCTGGTGACCTCGAAGCTACGCTGAACACTGGTTCTAAATCCGCCAAGCAACGCGCGAAGGCCGAAATGCTCGAACGTGGCTTCCAGCTGATCCGTTGGCTTGGTCCTAAACACACGCCGGCTCAGGGCACCGCGCCACATATTGAGGGAACCAAGCGCCAGCAAACTAGGTCGCACTGGCGGCGCGGGCATTGGCGGCGCCAGGCCTTCGGCGAGGGGCGAGCGGCGAGACGGCTGGTCTGGATCAAGCCCATGTTGATCAGTGGAAGGGCCGCGGGCCACTCCGATCGCGCTTATTTGGTCGACTAGATGCCTGTGGTCGGGGTTGCAGAGTCGCAAGTCGCCCTGTTCGCCCTTTGTGCGTTTTAGCGTACTTTAGCGTACAAACCTTGAGGTAACCCCAAGGAGATCAGCAGCAGAACCAGGCGTCTCCCTCTAATTCGATTCCTGGCGACTGCCGATTGCCGCCAACCAGGGCCGGCCAGGTCGTCCCCTATGCGAGGGGTTTCCGGAGTAACTTAATGCCGAATTCCAGGCCATACGGCGAAGATCCGCATGTGGAGCTACCATCATCTGGCGATGAAAAAGCCCCAGCAGTTCTCAGGCCGACTAAGATTGGCGGTAAGAGCTTTTCAGAACTAGAGGCGGGATTGGTTGGCAGCGACCTTCGGTCACTCCTTAGAATAACCGAGCGTCTGGCACCGGGAGAGTACGGGCCTGAGCGACCGGTCGCGTTAGCCGAAGCCTTTCATGGTCTGGTGAGAGGTTTCGATTGGGAACTAATCGGTCGCGCACTGTTCATTGCCGACCCGAAGGCCACGCCAAATGGACCAAAACGGAAACCATTGAGAGAGCAATAGGATCGCCGGGCGACGCGCCAGTGGGGGGGGTCTTAGGTCTCGACGCCTCATGGTATCATCACCCAACTCGCGGGGGCAATTCGGGATGTAGAATGGTTGGCCGCATCGCCAATAGGGGATAGGATGAGACGGTTTAACGGAGCCACCATGGCGATCTTAACGACCACAAAGGACCAGATCCGCGTCGCGGTGGCCGCACGAAAAGTGGGCGGCTACGACGAATTGGTGCGGCTCGACCGAGAAAAGCGCGCGGCCGGAAAAGGCGCTGTGCTTACGCGTAAAGATGGCAAGCTCACTTACGCAAAAGCAAAAGCTTGAACTTTACGCTTTCTATTCTTGGTGGATTGACGCTGATATTGCCAGGGTTGGCGGCACTGATAGCTGTCCACCAGCAAACGGGGCGTGACGGAGCCCGAAGAGTTGACCTCCCGCTGACGTCAACGTTGGCCCTCGCCGTTGTTATGGGCGTCTCTTTGGTCTCTCACTTTGTCGGCTGGGCCCTATTCGGCTTGGGAACTGCCGTGGCGCAAGAGCTGCAAGCGCACTGGAAATCGATGGATAGCCAATGGGGTCTGACCATCAACCCCTATGAAGCCGCTGTAAGATTAGCGGAGGGCGAAAAGGCGACAATCTGGGAGATAATCACCTTCCTCGCTATCGTATCAATAGAGGCAGTGTTCGCAACTGCTATAGTCTACAGTAACGGGTTTTCCCTAGTCGCTGGCGCGGTCGACTTTGGTAATCAGGGCTGGCTATTCCAAAAAGTTATCCTGCCCATCAGAAATGGGCTGCAACCTGTTGCCTACGTTCTTACAACGCCTCAGGGCGACGGATCCGGAATCGCATACAAAGGCGTGGTCGTAGAGGCACGCCAAAGCAACGACGGTGATCTGAAGGGCCTGACGCTGACCGGCGTAGAGGCATTCGGTTACAGGATTCCAGTCCATTCCCACACGGAGGGAGGGGCCGAGCACCTTCCAGCCCTGAGCATCTCAACGACCCTACGACGACGTCTGGAAGGGGTCCTGGTGCTTGAGGCCGCGCAGATCCGAAATGTTCTGATCGAGACGATTGCCGAGTCCACAATCGACGACCTTCTAGAGCAACTATCCAACGACCCCGACGAGCTTGCTAGCGACGCGGAGACCGACGAATGACCGACTGGGTCGTCTTAGCCGCAGTGGTCACGGCTTGTGTAGCCGGCATGATGTTCATAAGCGGGTGGTTTCGGCATGCCGCGGATCTGGTGTGGATGGCTGTTCTACGGCCGTGGACAGCGCTGGGCGCGTTCGTCGCCGTTAGCGCATTCGTAAACTGGCTGGCCGGTTACGCGCTCGCGGGTTCGGGCTTTGTGTCCACAAGGTTTGCGATTGCACTACTGCTCGCGCCCGTGCCCACCAGATTCATAGTCGATTGGCTCAGCTGGATTAGAATTCCTCACGCAGAGCGTGCGGTTTTTCGTGTGGGTGTCACGTTCGATCTGATCCAGGAGCACCGCAGGACGGACTTTATGGCAACCTTGGATCAGCAATCTGACACCGGATCAAACAGCGCGTCCGATGCGGCGACGCCACAGCCGGGGCTTTGAAACCAGAGGCAGTGGCCAATCCCCTTTTTGTGGTTTCAAACTTCGAAGCACATCCACCGCGTCGAATTTGGTCAAAATGCGCACACCATGGATGTCGTGGAACGACAATCCTCGACGCTTGCGGAGGAAGAGTGATCTTGCTGTAGCGACAGCCAGAAGAACGATGACCGCGAAGGTAAGTGCGTTGAGTAGAGCAATATACAACGAATGGGATTCATCCATCGCGCCCGGACCAAATACAGCCGAAATGCCCATCTCGATCGCCTGTATGATGCACGCGACCCCAAGCCAAGGGCTACTGAACTTAAACGCCGCAACCATAAAGGAAGTCGCCAGATAAACGCTCAGCACTAAGTCCAGGATGGGAACGACTGGCCTTAGTGGAATGCCCAATTTTCTGAGAATGGCGAGGGCTACAAACTGGGCAAGAAGCGTGACGATAAGAGCGATTCCGCCCAGGCGCTCAGCCCCCCTGCCCTTCCAGATCGAAATCCCGCCCACGACAAACGTGAGCGGGATTAACAGCAAAACCAGGTTATTCATGCCCGCCTCCGGTCCAGGACCAAGGTAGCGGCCGGCGGTGAATAGGCTGCTAATCACGCAACTTGGGAAGCGACTGGCCGATCGGAATCAACCAGCACACCGGTCAGTTCCTTCCAAACACCGGTCATTGTCGTCCGGAGGCCCATTTTCCGACCAAGAGCCTCGGCACTTGTGTGTGCCTGACAAAGGGCCTCTTGTGCCTTTCCGGTTTGAGCAATGCTCTCAACAACTGCACCGATGACCCTCTGGGCGGCCGGTGCGCTCACCTTCAATTCAGACCGAGCACTCATGAGCGCGGCCATTAGTTCAGCATCGGCACGCATGGACGCCTCTTTGGCGGCTTCAGCGGCGTGGAACTTGGCGGCGAGATGGGCCGGATAAAAAGCGACGTCCATTGAAATCCCCGTTTGCGACAACCACGAGTAAGCTCTCATTAACCATGTTTCTCGGGAAGAGGGAAATTCACGCATTGGCGTCGCGGGGTGCGGCGACCGCCAAAAGGTTCAAACATTACGAATTTGAAAGATCGCTGAAACGACAAGCCGCTATTATGGCTAGAAAAAAAGCTGGAAAAGCGACACTATGCGGCCAGGAGATTTAGGCTTGGATCGCACACGGCAAATGCCCGAAACCGACAAGATCGAGCCTAACGGCGGAAGCGCCGTCCACCTGCTTACCCAACGTGAAAGAGACTGCCTGGCTCTCGTCAGCGCATTCAAAAGCTCAAAGCAGATCGCGGAAGAGCTTGACCTGTCCCCGTTCACCGTAAACCAGCACATTGCATCAGCAATGCGCAGACTCCAGGTCGCCGACCGGCGGCAAGCTGCACAGATATATGCAAACTACCGTTCTCTTTCCGACGCGAAATTTGGCTCGAATAATCAAGGCGTTACGGCGGGTATCCCTAACGTTAGGGATGTAACTAGTAACTCGTTAGGGATTGTCGATCGAGGCCGGGACACGCCTTCTATCGGCGTAGATTTCGGGGCTGACGATGACACACCTCCCAACAGTCACAGTGCAGATGCAAGCGGCGGACGCCGCTATGCACCCGATGCCGGCGTTCACGTGGGAAATGCTCAGCGAGGAGCTAACGTCGATGCTGGCACTCTATCCCAAAGCGGGGTTGGTGGCCGACATAGTGTCGGCACACCGCAAGATGTCGGCATTCTTGCCGCCTCAGGCGGTCCTGCGCGGGATCCTCGAGCTAGTCTCTACAATGACGGACGACTGCTTCCAACCCTGAACCCAGTCAACGACCTGTCGCCAGCCACCCGCGTCCTCTTTATCGTGGCAGGTATCGTCGTTATCTCGCTGCTCATAGGAATGCTCTCAATAGCGGTCGGGAGCGTCGGGCGTTGATGGACAGCTTTACTCACTTCGTTACGCGCCTTGTCGAAGGGCCGCTCGAATATAAATTCGCATGGCTATTGGCCCTGAGCATGCCATTTGCGCTGATCAAAGGTCGATGGGTAGAGCGATTTATCGTCCTGGGTTTCATGGGCGCGATCTATGCAGCCGGACTAGCAAGGGGCGCAGACCTCGGCCCTATTGGAACCATTAAGGCAATCGCTGTTGTCGATGTTTGTCTGATGGCTTTTACGATACCGTTCGCCCTGTGGTCGGACCGCTATTGGCCAATGTGGCTGCTCGGTTGCTGGATAATGATGGTATTGGTTGATATCGTTATCCTGATGCAGCCAAAGCCAAACATTTTTGCCTTCGCCGACTCGTCTGCAGTTTGGAGCGATGCTGCGATGATCATTATATGGGTCGGCACCTATATGGAGGGGATGCGCCGACCCAAAACTAAACTTCCTAGGCTACAACTTGTATTTGGTAATGAGCGCTAGATACTAGATTGGGCAAGGGGGGCTTGGCAGGTCTAAACCTTTAAACTACAATATCCGCTCATTGAGAGAGCGGGGCTAGACTATGGCTGCTGAGGCCGTAAGGGTGGAGAATACAGTTGCTTCGTGGTGGCCCAGGTGGCCTGTGCGCGTCGCACGACTGATCTTTTTCGACCTCCCCCGCCCAGACCGAGGCGGAATCATAGCCCCCCTCAATTACGTCGGATCGTTTTTCCTCGCGATCCTTCGCGCGACACTGCTGGGATGCGCAATCCTAGTGCCCACCATCATCATTGGCGGGGATCATGTCCTTGAGGGGGCAATGGGCCGCCTATGGGCGGCGGTGGCTTTCGTGGTTTTCGAAGACCTCGCGCGACTGAACTACGCGCAGCAAGCAAAGCGCCCGATCGTCGCTCTCGTCGTATTTCTGGTTCTGATCCAAGCGGTCGAAACATTCGCCTACCTCAACCAGGCTATCGCCAGCGGGGCGTACCAGAGCGGGGGGATGAACGCTTATCTCCTAAGCCGCTTGCCGGCGACCGGTGTCCACATTTTCGCGACTATCGCGCTGGCTGTCGGTTTCATCCACAGGCGGGCCATGGTTCCGATCTTCATCGGCGTCGTGCTGGCGCACATCGCCTTCGACTTCTGGGCTCCGCAAGTGGTCACAGCGATCACCGGAGTTGATCACGTCAGCGCTGCAGCTGCGAAAGGACAATGAGCATGGAGTTCTATCCCGTCCGAGCCGCCAAAAAAGGCCTCCCAACGGTCACCAACAGCGGCGGCAGAATGACGATCAAGATGCCTGATGGGTTCTTGGCGCGTCACGGCCTCGATCCATCTTCCCGGGTGAAGATCCTCTTCGGGGCCGCCAACAAGAAGGCCGCACTTAGGGTCACCAAAGATCCAGATGGTGACTGGGGTTTCGTGACCTACAGAAAAAGCCACCACCTTCGTATCCCAGAGCTAGTGGCCAAGGCAGAGTACAGCGAGGCGCCCCTCAAGGCTCGAAGCGTCGACGGAGGGCTGGAGTTTGAGCTCCCCGCGCCTTGGGAGCTGGTCGACCAAAGCACGGTCGAAACCGCATGATCGAGATACCGCCCGGCAGCTCAGAGAAGGCCGACCCAGACGTCACGTTGATCCTGCCGTTGTCGGCCGCCATCAATCTGGAATCCGAGCTGCTGGCGAGGTTCAGTGCATCCTACTTCGCACGATCCCTTGGGCTGCGGCGGGCGGGAGTCGCCATGGCGATCATGGCGCTGGCGCTGCTGGCCATGCTCATGGTGGTTTTCTACCTCGCCGGGCAGCTCGCGTTCGCGGGGCAGATGCTGGTCCTGTTCGGACTTGCCGCCCCAGCTACGCTGGAGAAGCACCTCGAGCTCAGCCGCTTGGTACGCGCGCGGCGCGAGATCCTAAAGCGGCGCGGTATCACCGAAGTGCCGCGCCGCTTTCCATTCCTCCCCTCACGGCACCTCAAGAAAGACTAGCCCGATGCGCAAACTGATATTCGCCTGCCTCGCAACCGTTGCCGCCGGCGGCATCGCGCAGGCCCAAACGCGAGTGGAAGCCAGAGACCTGAGCTCGCTCGTTGTCCATTGTCCGGCGCCGGTCGCAACGGTCGCGGTCGGCAAGTTCAACTGCAAGGCTGCAGCATGCGCTGAAGCGCCTGCGGCCAGCTCAGGCATGGCCCAAATTCTGGCGCTGGCGGCAGCGAGCCAGGGAGGAATGCCGCAGAACTATCCGCAGCTCGGCCAGGGGATGTCGAACGCAATGACGACCGCTCTGCAGGCGACCAACTGCGTTCAGATTGTGGAACGGGACGAGGATCTAGTCCGAGAGGCGGCTCTGGCAGGCGTGACACTGCAGACCAAGCCGACTGACTATCTGATCTCAGGTGCCATCATCTCCCTTGCTGTGAACTCCAACACCAAATCGATGGGCGGCGGAATGCTGCCAATCATCGGGGCTGTAAGCCGCTCGACGAAAGAGGCGTCGCTGGGCATCGATGTGCGCCTGGTCAACGTAAGGGCCGGCACAATCTCAGCATCGCGGAGCTTCGACGCCAACAGTTCCCGGGCAAGCTGGGGCGTCGGTGGAATGGGCTACGGCGGATCTGGAGCTCTGTTTGGTCGAGTAAGCTCGACCCAGTCGCCTGAGCTGGACAGCGTCGCAAACGAGGCCGTCATCAACGCGGCAAACTTCATCGCCGAGGCGATTGCAAAGGACGTGATCGATTTTCGGCCGACACCGCCGGAGCCCGCGGGTGCGGGAAAGCGATAGTTGTCAGGGTGAAGTTCCTCGATGGAAGAAAGTTCATACGCGGCAGAATTAACGGACCCGGGTCAACAAAGCACTGACACATACGTCGACTGGGGCAAACGCATGGGTGCGGTTCGACGCAGAAGCGGGCTAAGCCAGGGAGATTTCGCTAAAAGGCTGGGTTTTCCAAAGCCGACCTATGTCTCTTGGGAAACCGGGCTGCGAGAAATGTCGCCGCGAATTCTGGTTGCTCTCCAGCGAGAGTTTGCAATCGATCCGCTGTGGATTTTGAGCGGCCCAGGCGATGACCCTGAAATACGGGTAAGCGATATCGACGCGGAAAGACTGCAGGCTGCCCATGAATTGGTCGGCCTGGAATTGTCGCGGCTTGACCATGCTCTAGACCGCACACGGTTCTGGCGCATTATTGCGGCGACCTACAACGTATCTGGCGACAGAATTCGGTTGAGGGAGCTGATCAGCTTGTTGCTATCCGTCCGCCCGCGGCCGCGCGAAACAGTGGCCGAGGGGGCCTGAATAGGCCACTTCCGGTTTCGCCACCAGGACTGGAACATTACGCGAATATCGAATAGGCTGCCTCCTAAACCGTCGATGGAGGAGGCAGCAATGGATGAGCCAGCTTCGAACGATACGCTCAACTTCATGAACCCAGCCTCGCCACACTACATGGACGCGACGCTTGGAGCATTTAAAGGCCTCGGTCGCATTGATTTCCACGATCGCGATGACGCCACGGCGGACGACATTCACCCCTTTGTAGGGCTCGCAGCTATAGCGATTGCCCTGGGGGGCCTATTCTACCTCACAGTTCTGCTCTAACCATCCGAACTAGCGCTTATCCTTCTTGCCCTTGAAGGTGACTGGTTTCACACGCGGAAGCTCAGTTGAGAGCTTCGCGTCAACGCGAGACCCTGCCGTCCCCGCAGTGGCGTTGAGCTCCTCGCCAGGCGCGACGTTCCGATCGAGATCCGGCAGATCTACGTTTCGCTGCGAGTTGGCAATGCGCTTGTCCGCGGCACTGGGCCCCCCTCTGCGACCCTTTGGCGTCCCATCCCCCGGCCGGCCAAGCTTGGAACCATCGAACGCTACCAACGGAGCGTCGTTGATCCCTGCCGCAGTGGGAATAGGGCCAAGATCCCTCTGATTGTCGGTGACCAGGTCTGGAGTCGCTATCGCCGGGCGCTGTGCCAAAAAGGTCTGATAGCCTTCCTGCAACGTTCCCCAATCACGTTCGTTGCGCGCCTGCAGGAGGTTACCGATCTCGGTATCGGAGCGACGATTTCCCTCCGCATCGTATCGCAAACCGCCACCATTCGCGCCCGACGTAGCCCAAGTAAAGAACGCCTGCCCATGGTTGCCGCGTAGGGTTTCGGCCATACGGATGGTCTGATCGGCCGATTGTTCAAGTCTGGCGCTCTCAGAGCGAGCCTGACGGGCTTGTTCTGTGAAGGTTGCGGTGCTGGCAAAGGAGGTGCTGGTCGAGTTGCGGAACGCCTGACTTGTCGACGCAGTCTTCGCCCAGGCGTCATTGATTGCTTGGGTTTCAACCTTGTCCAGAGCCTGACGGACATCAGCGCTTGCCATCTCGTTGCGAGCCCAATCACGGCCTTGCTGCTGTGTCTTGGTAAGAGACTTGTTGGTCGCGTCACTGGACGTGCCACTCCACCCTGTTGTCAGCGAACCCCCAGCTCCAACCGGACCTCGGCCTCCGACTGAGGCCTTCGACTCGGCACCGGCCGAAGCTGTTTGCTGAAGCGCGATCGTACTGGTCAACGCTTCAGCAGCACTGGCGGTATAGCCATAGCGGCTGACCAGGGTCGAAGAGATAGACGAAAGACGGCCGAGGCCCTGGGTCTGAGAATCCCGGGATTCGTTCGAGGCTCCCACCCTGCTCTCAGTACCAGTTGTACTGACCCTGGAAGCCTCCCTGATGCGCTGCTCAGTCTGCGACCGGGCATTTGCCGCGACGTTGTCGTAGGTGTTCGAGCGCTCGCGGGAGAGGCTTGCAGCAGTGCGCTGCGAAGCGGCGCGCTCAGAGACGCTGTCGAAGGTGATCGCGGAATCGGCGCCGGCGGCTCGAACGCTGACTGACCCATTCTGATTGGTTGTCACCATGTCACCCTGAGCGTTGTTCCGAGTGAATGAACCGGTGTTCTCGAAGCGCGCCGTGTCCCTCTTGTTGCCGGTCCAGCTATCGAAATTGTGGGTGTTAACGGCCGTAGTCCCAAACGAGTAATTGCCCGTTGTCTGGGACGCCGCAGCAGATTCGGCACCTGAACGGAACGGCTGAAGCAGGGCGACGCCCTGCTGTCCAACAGCGACTGCGCCTTTGGTAAGGCCGGCAGCAATAACCGGAATCATCAAGATCATGCAGGAGGCCACAGCCTGGATCTGCGAGTTGATGTCCCCAATGCCTCCAACGGTCTGCAGGTTGAACCCTGCGGTCCCGCCCGGGACGTAGGCTGCAGCGGCAGTCTTGGCATAGGAGGCCGTCATGATGATCTTGTGGATGATGACGTACATCGGCCCCCAAAGCTGCAGATAGAAGAATCCGACGAAGTAGCCCTGCAGCATCTTGGTGCCGATTGTAGGCAGCAGGAAACACGGGAACAAAACCGTGAAGATGCCAATGAACAGAGCATCGATAACGATCTTCAGGACGACGATCGCCTTCTCGCCGATCGGGCCGAGGAGCGACTGGGTATTGTGGGTCTGAACCTCAGCCTGAGCCGACGCCAGTGCTGAACCGGGCGATAGCTCGTTGCCGGCGATCGTGGCCTTTAGAGTGTTCAACACGGCCAACTGGCGGATAGTCGACATCGCGTCCGTCGACGCCATGCCCGTTAGGCCCGTGAGGGTGGTGGTCTGGGAGGACACCCTGCTCCAGGAGGCTGTGTCCGAGAGCGCGCCTTGTTCCGGCTCGAGTCGACGCTGCATCGCAATGGCTGCGGACTTGGTTTGAGCGTCCATGTTGGCGCTGAGTAAAGCCGCGACCTGCGGGCAGGTCTTGATCTCCGAAGACATCGTCGTGCCGCTCTCGCTGACATAGACCATCGAGCGCGCAGGATTGGTGGGGTTTGTGACGGTGACATAGGTCCACACGTCGGTGGCCTTCGCGAACCGGTCGGCTGAATAGCGGTTATCGGCCAGGTCGTAGAAGACGCAGTCCTGCATGAAGGCGCTCATGTTCTGGTTGAACAAGGCGTCCGTGAAAGAGACCTTCGTGATGCCTTGCATGAACTTGGCACCGTAGATCATCCCGGTCTTGGAATAGGTGACATCGTCCGGATCTGCGAACGCCGTCTCTGTCATCTGGATTGCCCGCGACCCGATCTGAGATGAGATCGCTTCAGCGAACGCTATGCCGATCGGGACGTTAGCGACGTCAGCCCCTGTCAGTCCGGGGTTGAGCTTGTCAGTGATGTGGACGGTGACCTTCGGAACAAAGAACACACCATAGATCACCGCGGCCGTGATGAACCACTTGAGGGCTTTGCCGGCGTTCAGATCGAACATCCCACGCGCAATCGTCATAACCAGGCCAAGCAGCATGGCCAGGCGGATGAGCGAGCTAACGGCGCTAGTGCCGGACATCAGAGCCACAGCCTGAAAGATGTCACGGTAGTTGGCGCCGCCGCCGTAGGTGATGACCTCGTAAGCTCCGAACACCGGCTTTTCCTATCGGTTGAGATTCGACGAGAAGGCGATGCTCTCGCCCAAGCGGGTTTTAATGGAGGCGTTGATCGCCGCCTCTGAAGCCATAGTCCGCGCGATGATGTCGTTGATGACGACAACTTTGTTGCCGAGAAGTTCCTGTTTGTTGGCCAGCTCAACTCGCAGGCTATTGGTGGCTTCGGACCAAGCCTGAAGGTCGGCCTGATCAACCCCCCTCAGGGAGCTGGCACCTTCCTCGACATTCCGGATGTTCATGGTCAGCCACGAATAGGCGAGATCGATCGCGATGACGTCCGCGTACTGTTGAAGCACTGCGTCAGACGCGATCCCGCCCATAGACGCATAAACGGAGGCCATCTTGTAAACCGGTAGGGAGGTCATGTTCACGAAGGCCTGTTCTTCGGTGGACAACGCCTGTCGGCTACGGATCTTGCCGACGATGCTCGCGAGCATCAGAGAGACCTTTGACTTAAGGCCGCAGGTCGAGCTCAAGGTCGCGCACGTCGAGGCTATGCTGACCGTCAGTGCCTGTTTGACCGGATTGAGACACAGGTCAGAGGTGTCGCATTGATAGACCTTCATGTCCCCGCCATCGAGGATCTTGGTCATGATTGCATCCTTTGCCCCTTCGGCAGGGAGGATGCGGCGGGTGCATTGCTGGGTCCCTGTCGCGTCGTTTGGACAGACGATGATGTACGAGCCGGTCATGGTCATCATCAGCTGGGACATTTGCATGTCTGGCTTCAGAAGCGAATTGGCCTGGATCGCCTCCCAGGCGATGTTGCGATTGATCGGCGAAAACTTCTTCTCGTCAGCCGTTGCCGAGGCGTTGGCCACAAGGGACTTAGCACCGCAGCCATTACGCGCCGCAACAGCGTCCGAGAAGGTGCCCTTGCTCCGGCCGAGGCGTTGGCAAAATTGGTCCTGGCCGATGAGGGCCTTGGCACCTTTGTCAACGAACTCCTGGGCCTTTTCACACGAAGAAATGTTGAAGTCGGTCTTGTCTGCGAGCCAAGCTTGGAACGTCTTCAGCTGATCGGAGATCGGGGAGCTGATCAGGCTGAGCGCCAACATGAAAGCGTAAGGCGCGGCATTGCTCGCGATCCCCTTAATAGTGGCCACCAGCTGATCTGCGCCAATGAACGACATGGCGCCGGAGTAGAGGTCGATGCCGCCACAACCGCCGCTGATTTGAGGCATGGCAACAGAGGCAAACTGGGTCGTTTGCTGCGGCGTCCGGACAGCAATGTTGCCCAATGTGTAGTAGCCGCCGGCCTGGCCTTGATAAGCTGTAGGGCCGGTGACGCTGGCGGCCGAAAGGCCGTCCGACCAGTAAGAGTTCATGTTGCTGCTGACATCCGCCGTCGCGCTGGAAACAGCGGCTAGGCCGATCGAGGCGGCAAGGACGAGCGATATGATTTTCCGAAACATCTTTCCCACTCCCCTAGTAATCTTCGCCAAGTTCCGTCGCGAGCAGGACGTAGATCCGCTCGGCTATATCGTCCTGGGCCATCACGCCGGCGCCGAGGTATGAAAGGCAGCCCTGCGGCTTCAGGCACGGCTGGATCCTTACGACCCGGTCGTCGCCAAGCCGGACCTTGAGGTCTCTCTGCTCGCCCGTGCGTGGATCCAGACTCGAGCTCTGATAGAGGAGCACTGACGGTGTGGTGGGGTTGTCGAAGCCCCACGCATGGAGCTGGCCTCGATCGGGGAAGGACGACGGGATGTAGTCGTTGGCCGCTCCGTCGGTGGAGATCCCCTTGACCGTCACTGCATAACGGTCGGCGAAGCTTCTCATGATTGGGCTGAAGACCCTGCAAGGCCCACAGGTCCCGCGATAGACGTAGAAGAGACCGATCTCACCGGAGACCTTCTGGAGGAAGAGTTCACGGTCACTGGCGCGCTGATCAGACCACTGACGCTTGCCGAGCTCGCTGACCGGACGCTTCAGGGTGTAGTCGAGGTCAGGACGGGCCCAAACCAAGCGGCGATATTGATCTGAGAAGAGGCTGCTCTGGTTGAGAGCGGCGCGCTGCATTCTGTAGAAACGTTCGACATTCTCAGGGGTCGGATCCCAGACAGCGATCTTCTGAGCCTTTTCGAGGTCAGCCTTGAATTTATCGAAGTCGGCTATCTGCTTGGCAGTTTCATCCAACTTCGGCTTGGGCGTGGCGACAGGCGCGGCTTCTGGCTCTTCAGGTCGGACGCAGTAAAACCAGGTGCCGAGATCCCGGGCGCAGTAGTCAGGTGCTGCTGGCGCCGGTTTGGCGGTGTCGTCGGCACGAGCTGGACTCGAGGTCGCGACAAACACCAGGATAACCATTGCAACACCGCCGGCGGCGAGGGTCCAACGGTTGGCTCGTTCCTGCGCCACAGCCAAATTGTCATTGAGGGCGATGGCGGCCGCGCGGCCGACAAAGACGACTGAGGCCAGCACCCAGGTTATGACGAACCAGCCAAACGCGCGGCCAATATCCGAGATCAATCCTTCAAGGCTCTGACCCCGAACCCCGAGGGCAAGAAAGGTCCAGCCTACCGCCAGTGCAGACCCAAAGATTGCACTCGACGCGACGGCCGAGCTCCAGTCGCGCATTTGCTGGCTAAGCGCGGTCAGAAACCGGGTCTGGTCCTTGCGCAGGCGATCAACGAAAGACGGCATAGGCCCCTCCTACTTCGCGTGCAGGCTGGGGCTCAGGACGAGGTCCTTCCCCACGTAGCCGGCAATAAGGTTGAGATCGGAATCGTCCAGGCCCTGCCCGATCACGTACAGAACGCCAAAGGCGAGGCAGCCAATCACCGTCCACTGTAGGACGCTCTTGATCAGGTCTGACCGCACAGGGTCGGTCGAGGTAACAGCCAGAAGCGGCCACAGCGCCAGCACAAGGCCCAACGACCCTGCGAACAGGAGCAAGAAATAAGGGCTCAAGAACGGGCCGCCGAACCGATAGGAAACCAGCAGTCGCGCCGACAAAAGCAAGCCTGAGTACACGACAGCGAGCGCTGCGACCCAGACCGCAGTGCGCCGCCAAGCAGGGCGCGGCTTGGCAGCCGACAGGGGGTTGATGCTTGGATCGGTCATACGCCGGGCCCCTGGCTGCTTGTGTTGTACATGTTGGTGAGACTGTCCTGGATACGGTTCACCGTTGAATCCGGGTTCGGGCTCGTAATGGAGCCCATCTTGTCTTTGTAGAAGTCGCTGAAATCGACGTTGCTGAGATCGAGTTTCTGGAACTGCTCGATCGTGAACCCCGAGCAGTCGCCCTTCCTGGGGTCACCCCAGCCCTTGCCGATCTGCTCGCGCCCGGCCTCCTGAATGATCCTCGGCAGAGGGCCTTGGAAGACGCAGTAGCTCATCGACTTCTCAAGGCAGGCGCCGAAGAACGACTTCTTGGAACAATAGGTGCCGACGTAGTGTGTCGCCTTGATCTTCTGGCCCTCGATGATCTTCTTTTCACTCGAGTTGCACTTCGCCAGGCCGATGTCCTGGCCCCAGCCACTGTCTTTGCAGCAATTGCTAAAGCCGAGGATCGCCTTGCGGCACTTGAGGCCCTCACCCTTCATAATGCTGATGCCTGACGCATAATCTTTGCCCGCATCGTTCATGGCGGAGAGCTGCGCAAAGGTCTGAGGGAGCTCGTTGTTTGCCTCTGTAGTCGTCGAAAAACACTCCGACCCAAGGCAGAGCTTGTCAGTGCATTTCGTCTCTGTGACCTGTGTCGTTGACGTGCTGGAGCATTGGTAGACGTGCTGAACCGTCACGCACTTGCCCTGCGCAGGCGCAGGCTCGTCGAGACATTCATCCCTCACGAACGTGCAGCCTTGAGGGGGCGAGCATGTGTTTTGGGCGCTGCCGAGACGCTGACACATGTAGTTGGTCTGCTTTGCCCAGCAGTCCGCAGCAACGTTGATACCGTTTACCGTCCGGGTCGCAGCCCCTTCTGTGCAGACCGTGCTTTGAGCCACGCATGCGCTATCATCTGCAGCCCCGCATGTGCCGTCGGCTTGCCAGTGAGACCCTGTCTGGCGGGTCTCGATGCTCTGGGCCGGGTTGGCTGCAGGAATCTCGGATTTACAGGTATAGGTTTGCGTTTTGCTGGAGCAGTTTCCCGAGCCGTCGTCGGCCGGGCAGCTGTAAGTGTAGGTCCAAACACTGCAGCTACCGTCGCGGCCAGTGCCGGCGCACTGTTTGTCGGTCTGCGTGCAGCCAGTGATGTTGCCCGTACAACCGTCGATCGGCTGCGATGTCCAGCAGGCGTAGGTGCGGTTCTTGGTCCACGGGTCACGAGTGACCGCAAGGCCATCAATGGTCCGGGTCGACGACCCGTCGGTTGTCTCGCTCTTGAGATCGCACTTGGTGTTAGCGGCCAGCGCATCGCAGCCGTTGGACCAGGTTTCGGACACCACCTTCTTGGGTGTGGAGATGGGCGTGCCGGCGGATGCAACAGGATCGCCACAAAGGTAGGTGAGATCGTGACGTGAGCAGTTGCCTGAGCCATCGTCTGCCGGGCAACTATAGGTGTAGGTCCATTGGCTGCAGGCCCCATCACGACCGGTTCCTGAGCAGACCTTAGCGGTCTGGGTACATCCCGCCACCTTACCAACACAGCCGTCGATCGGTGTAGAGGTCCAGCAGGTGTAGGTGCGGTTCTCCGCCCAATGGTCCCTTGCGACCGGCACTCCATCCCAAACCTGAGTACCGGCCGAGTCCCAGATATTCGATTTCAAGTCACAGCTGGGGTTCGTCGCCAGGGCGTTGCAAGCGGTCGACCAAGTTTCGGTAGCCACGGACTTTGGTGTGGAAACAGGGGTCCCTACCCCGGCAACCGGATCCTCGCAGTAGAAGCTGCCAGTCTTGGCGCTGCAGGTCCCGGTCGCCCCGTCTGCGGGACAGCTATAGGTGTATGTCCACTGGCTGCAGGTGCCGTTGCGATCGTTACCGGCGCAAACCTTGTTGGTCTGAGTACAACCAGTGACCTTTCCTGCGCAGGCGTCGACGGCCTTCGATGTCCAACAGGTATAGGAACGATTGATCGTCCAGGGATCACGCGTGACGGACAGGCCATCAATCGTCCGGGTCCCACCATTCGCACCAGCCTCTGACGACATGCTGCAGGCACTGTTGCCCGCAAGCGCATCGCACGCGTTTGACCAGGATTCCGAAACGACGCGCTTGGGCGTTGAGAGCGCCGCACCAGCCCCCGAAACGGCGTTTCCGCAAAGATAGGTAAGGTCCTTCTTTGAACAGTTGCCCGAGCCATCATCAGCTGGGCAGCTGTAGTTGATGTTCCAGATCGAACAGTTGCCGTTCCGATCATTGCCGGCGCAGGTCCGCGAGGACTCGGTGCAGCCGGTCACTGTGCCAGTGCAGGTATCCACCGACGTCGGTGCAAAGCAGGTGTAGCTGTTCGTCAGGCGCCAGCTGTCACGCGAGACGGCCAGACCGTCGATAGTCCGCGTAGCCGCGCCTTCGGAAATGGCCTGGCTGTCATAGCGGCATTGAGAATTGTTCTCGAGCGCAGTGCATTGGCTCGTAAACGACTCTGCAGCAACCTTCTTAGGTGTTGAGACAGGGGTCCCAGCGCCTGACACAGCATCCGCACAAAGCCACTGGTCAGTCCAGCGCGAGCATCCACCGGTCGGATCCTCATAGACCTTATCGTACTGTGTGCAGGTGCCATTCGTAGACGAGCTGCAGGTGGAGCTCTTCAACGTCATCCCTGCCGGGGGAGAGCACCCGGGAGCCGGCGTCTGGGTCGAACATGTAGTGCCGCGCTGCTCTTCGTTGATCGCATCTTGGACCACGCAGGTGGCGGGTGCCGACCCGCAGGGGTTTGGACCGGCCACGAGTTGGATCGCGGCGTAGAACTGAGCGCCCGAGCCGGAATTGATGTTGTTGATGTAAAGTGCGGGCAGCCCGTTGGCTTGGCCGATGCTGTAGCTGTTCAGAGCGGCGGTATTGATGACCGAGGAGAGCGGTGCATCGCACTTCCAGCGGCCACCAAAGGAGGTCTGCGCCCGGCCGCCCCTTGGCGGACTGCAAACGTTAGAAGCGATGGTCATCCCCGTTGCGCGGCAATGCCCACCGGTGATGGAAGACACCCATGCATCGAGCTGGGCGACTGTCTTGTTGCAGCCGCCTAATGACCAGGTGTGGTTGTTGGGTGCCCCTTCGTATTCATACTGACCCGTGGCGCTGAGATAGGTCGTTCGGGTACAGACCCCGGGGGTGGAGCCACCCGTGTAGCCCTCTGTGCAGCTATAGCTCGGCGGCAGGCCACTAGCGGCCGCGCAGGTCGTCGCCTGGACCTGACAGCTCGGGCTCGCGCGCAGGGCCGCTTGCGCAGCATTGTCAACGAACGCCGAGCCGTTCCAGGTCCTGTCACCGTTGTAGACATAGTCCGTATCGACGGTGACCGATCGAACGAGATCGCAGGTTTGGGTCGACGTCGTGTACTTGGTCCCCGCCTGACACGACTTCGGCTGAGAATAGGGCGGCGCAGCCTGAACGCAGGTCTCTGACTGCTTGGTGCAGTTGCTCGGGGTCTGGCTATTGAGCGTCGAGCACTCGCCTGACGACACCCAGGTCTTGGTTGACTGATTGTAGCTCCAAGAGCAGCCATAGACGTAGTCAGTGTCAACGACCACCTGACGCTCCATGGCGCACGTATTCGTAGCGCTGGTCCACTGGACGCCAGCAACACAGGAGGTGTCCTTGCTATAGCCGGTGCAGGTCTCGCCGGTCTTCGAACAATTCGGGGTAGCGGCCGTGAGGATGTTGCATGCGGCTGAGGCGGTCCAGACCTTGGTGGTCGGATTATAGGTGTAGGCACAGTCGTAGGTGTAATCGGTGTCGATCGTCAGCTGCCGCGTCGTCGTGCAGGTGCTTGTTGAAGAGCTCCACTGGGTCCCGGCAACACACTGAAGGTTCGAATAGTAGGGGGGCGCCGTAGCGCCACAGGACTGGGTTTGCTTGACGCAGTTGGGTGAAGAGGAGCCCAGCGTTGAGCAGGTCGCTGAGGTCACCCACTGGCGGGTCGCCTGATTGTAAGTGTTGGAGCAAGCGTAAAGGTAGTCGGTGTCAACAACGACAGAGCGCGTGGTCGTGCAAGTGTTGGTCGTTGAGGACCACTGGGTGCCTTGAGTGCAGGTTTTCGCCTGGAAATAGGGCTTGGCCGGGCCGTTGCAGATTTCACCGGTCTGGGTGCAAGTCGTGGGTGTGTTGTTGGCCAGTGTCAGACAAGCCGTCGAGATCACCCATTTACGATTGGCCTGATCATAGGTGTTGGTGCAGGCGTATTTGTAGAGCGTCTCCGTCTCGATCACGAGCACCTGACGACACGCTTGCGCCTCATCGGTAACGGATTGGCTCGTCTCGCAGGTGTAAAGTCCTGTGTCCGTCGTGGTCGTGGTCTTGGTCACTTCCTGACAGGAGGATTGATCAGTTCCTGCGGCCGTACCGGCCTGGCTCATGGGATCGACGCTGACGCCAAGTGAGTTCTTGAGCCAGTCAGCATTCACGTCGACAGCGTTTGCGGGCCGAGCCGAAACGCTACTGTTCGCAACGCCATACTGCTCATTGGTGGCGGCCGCCGAAGATCCAGCAGCAGTCAACCCGGTGGGATTGTTGCTGTAGGCCTGCAGATCCGTCGCTTCGCTGACATAGCCAGGAACGGTCGTCGTCGAAGGCACCGCTGTCTGCGGCGCCGTGAGGGTGGGGGATTGGGTTTGAACGAAGGTGGTCGCCGCCGATTGCTGATCCTGGGCCAGGACGCCGTGGACCGCGACGCTACAAAGCGCCGTGATGGCCAACAGAAACGCAGGAACAAGCGGGCGACGGCTCATAGGATTAGCTCTCCATCCGACGGCGAGCCGCTGCAGCGATGTCTGGTGCCTTGGAACCGCGCTCGCTGAGGATCTTGAGTGCCTCGCGCAAGCTGATGTTGCCCCGAACCATGTCGCTCGCCGGCTGAGCACTCACGCAATCGAAGCCATTCCCACAGGGTTCAACCGGCGTTCGGGCCGAGATAAACACGGGGACCTGATCGATCTGATAGGCGCGAAACACCTGAGGATCGATCGCAAGGCCGTTGGGGGACGCCTCATCAAACACCTCTTTCGAGGCAGCGAGGGTCTTCTTGAATGACCCGTCGACTAGGCCCCGAATAACGAGCGTCGCGCCGGCAGCGTTTGCTTCCTTGGCAAGGCGGCGGAGGTCATTGGGCGGCATCGCAAAGGAGACAGCGATATAGACGACCCCGTCCTGCGACGGCTTTTGGACGTCCGCCATCGCAGAGCCACCCTTGAACTGGCTGTCCTCGAGGAGGGAAAAGCCGCGCTGCAGAGACTGTGTATTGCCGTCGACCAGGGCCTGCGCCTGCGCAGCGAAAGTCGTCTGGCGGTCCTTGGTCGCGCCGACCAACTCGGCCGCTGCGGCCGAGGCGGCGTCGGCCCGGGCTTGTGCCTGTTGAGCAAGCTCTTGGACTGACTGGGCAAGGCCAGGACCAGCCCAAAGAACAGTCCCGACCAAGAGCAGCCCGCCTACTGTCGCGGCCGGAAACACCGCGTCCCGACCACCAACAACGACCAGAACAACTCCGACACACAGAAAACCGGCCAGGAGAACCCAGGCGATGGGAGTCGAGTCAAAAACCTGAAGTCCGATCATCGTTAGAGCCCCGCGCAGCAGTTACGCTTGCGCCAGACGAGGTAGCCGTGGTCTTCGCCAACGACAGGAACCGTCTTGCCAAGCTCATAGGTGGTGTGGGTTGCGCCAGCGAATGGGCACGTAAACGGCCCAGAGACGTTGGGAACCGGATTGGTCAGCTGATAGCGATATTGCAGCTTGTCGATGATCGGAGCGGGATACTTGGCGCAGACGGCCGCCGAGCCGCGTGTGCCCCAAGCCAATCCCTCACGGTGCATCTTGTAGGTGAACTTCTCGACCGCCAGCAGGCTGCCGTCGACCTCTCCAAGGGAGCCCTGAAGGTTACCAGTCATCGGGTACATCGAGCCGCGGCACCCTGCGCACCAGAACATCTGCTGAATGGGCAAATAGGTCGATGAGGCGACGCAATCGGCCGTGCACGCAGCCAGCGCTATGGGGTTAGCAAAGATGATGGCCTCGGGCTGAATGATCGCCGCCAGCTCATCATCGCGCCAAAGCGGATCCAACTCGGTGACATAGCCGATGTCGAAGCTGGCCTGTTCAAGGCACAGGAAATCGGTCAGCAGCTCGAGCCAATACATGACGGGATAGATGTACCAGTGGACGTGGTACTGGGCTGTGCTCTGGCCCTGACCCGGGGTAGAGCGATGCGACGTGCCGGAGCTGTAGCCAAAGGGGATCGGTAGCTGGACGCCACCGAGGCTAGGAAAGCACCAGGCCTTGCGGGTGGAATCCGCCAGACGCACCGGCTCCCAAAAACCGATAGAGAGACCGATTTTAACGAAGATTGGGGGCGGTGCGGGGCAGGTGCAAATCGGGGAGCTCGGATTGGGAGAGTCAGGCTTGCTTCCGCGTGCGATCGGGACTGCCCCGATGCTGATGGGAAGCATGCACGACCAGCAGACGTCAGTAATCGGGTTTACGAAGCGGCCTTTGCACGACACGGCGCTTGCCGCCAAACCGCCGGTATCGGCCGTAGCCGGCACAGTGGCGCCCAGCAACGCGAGAAAAGCCAGGGCGGCAGCCCGAAGCTTAAGGGCAAGGTGCGTCATAGACGCACCTCAGAGATCCGTAGCGCACGACCATCCCGTTCGACGACTGCCGGGACATGCGCGAATTTGAACTTGGTGGTCAGCGTGCCGTTCTGGTCGAAAAAGACCTCAACCTTTTCCTTCCTCATGAGCTCGAGCGGAGCGCCATTGGTCAGGATGATTTTGACCTGCTGCGGATCGGACTTGAACCGCTTCAACGCAAAATGAACCTGTACCGGGTCGTCACCGTCGATAAAAATCAGAACGCGCCGATAGGTCGGAATCCGATCGAGGGGATTGATGATGTCACCAGCGCGCGCGAAAAGGCGGCCGTTCTGATCGGCGAAATCGCGCGGGACAACGACCGACGGATCAAAAAGCCAAGACCGGTTGGCAACAGCCTTAGTTAGGGGGCCTGCCCCGCCACCTTCGACCGGACCCGAACCGGGAGCACCAACGGGCTTGGGACGGTTGATCCCCTTGATGGCGCGGGCAGCGAATGCCTTGTTCAGATCGTCGATCTTGCCTGACTTCTGAGCGGCCTGCAGCTTGGCCCGCAGCATCTCGAAAAGGTCGATTTCGGAAACTCTGAAGGTGGCACCATAGGCACCCAGATCGTCGGCAGCCGCACCGCCCGCCACAGCAGATGCGGCGAGCGCTGCAATCATCCATGAACGGCCGGCGCGGATCATCACATAACCGCCTTGGCCACGCCCAGGACCCGGGCCTTGGGCACGAGACCGATAACGGCGTAGCGACTATCGAGGCTATCGACGTGCGGTGTGTAGACGAAGTAGTGGTCGCGCGGGATCACGCCAGGTGCCAGCGGGGCGACAGCAACGCCCGCCTTGGAGTGCGTCTTGGCACGGCCGATGAACTTGCCGGCGACGAAGAAATCCCGGCCGCGAACCTCAACCCGATCCCCAGGTACACCGGCAACGATCTTACAAAACACCATTCCGACCGGGTAGAATTGGGTCTCAGGCGGAACGAATGCGACCATCTGGCCACGCTGAGGGACCCGGTTGAACTGATCCGCGATGAACGCCCAATTGGGCAGGCTTTCAGTCTGGTTGAGAGCAAACCGATAGCGCGCCAAAGCCTGCTGACCCCAATGAAACATCAGGATGACAGCCAGCATCGCCAGCAAACCGAGCAGGCGCGTATAGGAGAGTTTCTGTTGGGTGCCCTCAGCGCTGGCCATTATAGCCTCCAGCGGTGAGTGGGGAGGCTGGGGTGGGCTGAAGGCCGGTTGGCGCCGGCGTCGGCGACAGAGCCGAACGATTGCCCATTGTGCTGTCCATGGTGGCGTTGACTGCGCGGCCCACGTCGGAGGTCACGTCCGCAAACTCGCCTGCCAAAACGCATTCACGGGCCATGACGATGACGCCCTTGTCAGTCGCGGCCTTTTTTACGGCGTCTTGAGCAACCGACATGAACATCTGGGTACGGATGTTGGCTTCCTGTGGTGTGATCTGAGAGGTCGCCAGACGGGCGACGTACTCGCGCGTCAATTGGGTGACCCCGACAGTCACGACGGTCGGGCGAGAGCCCCGATAAACCCTGATCCCAAGACCAACGGTGCCGATCATGTTGGCGGCAAGCAGGAGGATCAGGACGTCATTCATCCCGGGCTTCCAGGGCGCGCGGACTGGCTTCAGGGGCTTGGGAACAGCTGATTGAGGTGGGCTGAAATCGGTCATGCGAAGCTCTCATGCGAAGCAGCGGCGGTCGCGCGATTGGGCCAGGGGGCCCAGCAAAGGCGCGCCTTGGGGAAACGAATTGCGGCCGTGAGGGCGGTCATGATGGCCAACGTCCAGCCGATGAAATGTTCGACGGGAGCTCGGGCCTCAGCCGTGGCTTTGGCGTAGTGGGTCCAGAATGAGCCCCACTCATGGGTCACGGTCTGCCAGTCGAAGCTGCAAGCCGCCCAGGTGAGCAGCCAGAAGACGGCGCTGGCGATCGCGAAGCTCTCAACGACAAAGGCGAGCCGGTCGGTCGCCGCATAGAGAACAGTTCGAGCCTTCTCCAAGCGTGGGTGGTTGAACCAGGCGAGGGTCATACGGCTTCCTCCGCTTCGCGCAGTCGGCGGATGACCTGAAGAACCTGGGCACGACCGCGAGCGCCCAAATCGCTGAAGCCGTTCATCACCTCGCCGAAGGAGTGATCGTGAGCGATCATCTCCTCGACCTCGGCGCGGAGCTGCTGCTCGATCATCAGGGGAGAGTTTTCGCCAAAAGCGATCCGGCGGACGGCCTCATGGGTCGGGATCCCCTGACGGACCATCTGCTCGATCGCACCGAGAACTTCGGGCTTGGTGGAGTAGAGGGTGGCCGAATAGGGATCGAGAACGAGGCGCGCGAGAAACCTATTGTTGGGGCCTTTGATCAGCATCTCCGCGAAGACGCCTGGCTCCATGCGAAGCGACTTGAGGAGCTCGATGGTGGCCGCGTCGGCGGCCAGGCGGTCGCTCTTGCGAACTTGCTCGATGATCTCGGGCTTTAGGCGAAGGATCACCACCCAGTCGCTGTTCTCGAAGCAGGCCTTTGCCCCGGACGTTTTGTAGAAGTCATCCAGGCTCTGCGTGCCCGTGATAATCGCGCCGCCTTCCTTGCGGCAGCGTCGGGCGAAGCCTTCGATGAACTCCCCGGCAGGGCCATCACCCAGAAGACTCCAGGCCTCGTCAATGATCAGGGCCTTGCGCTTGGTGCGCCCTCCCCGCCGCATCGCCTCACGGACCAGGGCCAAGATTTGCAGCACGATAACCGCGCGCAACTCGGGCTTGGAGTCGAGGTCCTCCATTTCGAAGACAGTGTAGGCATTGTTCAGGTCGAGGTTGGCCTGACCGTTGAAGAACTTCCCGAAGACGCCAGAGCTCGTATAGGAGGTCAGGCTGAGGGCGAGGTTGGATCCCCGTTCATCACCCGTCATCTTGAGCAGCTCGACGACCATATCGATCGAGCCTTGAGCACCAGCCTCTTCCCAAACCCGGTTGACGCAAGCCTCAACGAGACCGCCCTCTTCCTTGGTGCCCCCGGCAGCGCCGCGGGCCATCTGCAGAACGAGACGGCGAATGTTCTGCTTGGTCTCCGAGACGTATTCGGCGTCGTCAATCGAATGATCCTCCATGCTGAACGGATTGACGCAGACATCGAGATCCATGTTGAAGCGGATCCAGGCCCCGCCTTGGAGGATGCAGGTGTTCTTGAAGGACCTGCCGTTGTCGATGACAATGACGTCGGCACCGGCTCCACAAAGAGCGGTCGACTTCTCCTGCATAAAGACGCTCTTGCCAGAGCCGGAACTGCCAACGACGCAGACGTTGTGATTGCCGTCGCCCTCGTTTTCAAACGGGCTCCAGAACGTCAGCTGTCCGCGCCTGCCGGTCAGAAGCATGTGGGGCAGCCGCCGAGAGCTGTATTCGCCCTGGAATGGCGCGAGCTTCGGGGCCACCGAGGTCGGCATCCGACGAAGCCGACCCATTGATTTGAGATCCTCATCCATACCCCCGCCCATGCCCAACGGCAGACAGGTCATCAGGGTTGGCTGTTGCTTGAGATCGTGGCGCTCGAGGGAGAATTGAGCGCTGCGATAGACGGCTCGAACCGCGCTCTCAACGCGCTCACCATCTCCGGCCTTAGACATAGCCAGAACGAAGAAGCCAACATGTGCGAGGCGCGCGCCCTGCGACACGTCGTTGGCAACCATGGCCCAGTCCTGTGCGGACTTTTCCATCGCAGGGAAAAGGCGAGCGGCACCCTGATCGATCGTCTGCTGAGTGCGAGCGCGCTTGAACTCAGTTTGCGACTTTGTCGCTTCGCTTGAAACAAGTGAGAAAACAAAGCTGGCCACCGTCGGACCAGGCAAGCGCAGCTGCTCGTTGAACAGTGAGCCAATCGCGTTGGCCATGTGGCCTTGATGGCAATGATCCGGAAACTGACGGCACGCGAGAGCCCGAACCTCGAAGGTCTCGGTCCGACTGTCGCGATCGCGCATCCAAGGCTCATCACCAAACCCGTCTGAGGGGGCGTGGGTCCGGAACTCCAAATGGTCAGGATAAACGTTTATCCGGGTGTCCCACCGGATGCACTGCTTGTTGATCTCAATCTCGGGATCATAGGTCGGCTTAGCCTCAACAATCGAGGTCGAAGGATTGAGCAGATCTTGCATTGCCGCGATCAGCTCGGCCGGCGGCATGTCCGTTGCAAAAGTCCCGATCGTCAGGAAGGAGGAAATAAACCGGTCACGAACCGTAGCGAGTTTGCGCATGGCCGCCTCGTCAGAGGCTCCATTGACTTCAACCGAGATGAAAACCCGGAAGTCCTTAGCCAAAAAGTCGGACTTGGAAGAAAGGCTGGACCAGGCCCCGCGCCGAAACAGCTCGCGGCGATGTTTGGCCAGCTCGGCATACACACCGCCACGCCGCGCGCGTTCCATAGCCCACGTGTCGAGCTGAGGCCCGATCTTCGGTGAGGCCCACTGGATCACCTGACACTTGGCCTGCTCTGGCAGGCCTTCGTTAAACATCTCGGTCAGGATCCGCTGAATACCGTCGCTCCCGCCGACGAGTGGCACCACTTCCAGCACAAACCCAATGCCACTCTTTTTTTCGGTGTCAGGCTTTCCGGGATCACGACGGCTCTGAATATAGATTCCGTGGTCAGGGTCGTAGTGCCGCCAAGGCAACCAGTCCGAGAACTCGTTGCCACCCATCGTACCTGACGGTCGATCGCCTGCAGGGGCCTCGTCCCACATGGCTCTTCCGACCTTTTGAAGGGTCGCGGAAAGCGATGTGCCTAGATCGCCGAACATGTTCTTGGACATTGCTCGGAGCCTCTACTGCGGAGCCGACGGGTCGGAATCAGCTTGCGGCTGTGCCGCCGGCGATGCGGTTGGCTTCGTGAGGGGCTGAAGGCGACGAACGGCGACTGCAGGCGTCAGGGCGCTCACCGGGGGAGCTGTCCACCAGCCCCCTTTGCGCATGATACCGTAAACCTCCGAAGGGGCATGATAGTCACCCACGGCGTCGATCCAGGCTGCGATGACTACGCGCATAACCTGATCGCCCTCACGGCGCGGCCCGCCAACGAGCTCTCCGGCCCGTGCGTCCTCTTGGCTCCACCACTGAACGGGACCGGAGCTGTCCACAACAGAGGTCTTCTTGGTCTTGTGGCCGCGACCCTGAAGGGGTGGACCCTCCAGGCTGTCGATTGAAGCGATGTTGGCACACGTAGCGCCCTCCTCGGCCTTACAGGCCCAGGACCCCTTGGTATTGGTCGCGCAGGCTCCAAGGCCCAGCAGCGACAACGTGGCTACAATGTAGAGGCTGCGACGACCCATGGTGGATCTCCGTGAGTAAGAGTGAGGACTAGGCCTTGGCCAGGCGGAGCCAGCGTTCGACTTCGGCGACCGGGAGGTAGCCGGAGTTGGTGGCGCCATCGGTCCGGATGAGCATTGGAGTCCCGGAGATTCCGTGATCCCGTGCAAACTGAAGGTTTTCCTGCAGCTGCTTGGACCCGGCTGCACACTCACCGGCGGTCTTCATCTCGCCGCCGTAATAGAGGGCATTTGCAGCTGACACGCGATCGTCAGAACAGAGCACCCGCTTGGCCTTGGCCTCGCTCTCGGGGCCGAGGATCGCGATCGGATACTCAGTGATCTCGATGTCCTTGCGGCCCTTCAGCTCTTCGAACAGCTTGTGGCAATAGCCGCAGCTGTAATCAGCAAAGACTGTCAGCTTGAGGGCACCGCCCGGGTTGTGAATGACTGCGTTTGACTTAGGCAGGGTGACGTTGATCACCGCGCCACCGACAGCGGCCGTCGGCCCACCAGCGGGCGCTTGAGGGGCAACCGGGGCCTGGGTTGGCGCTGCACCTTGGCCATTACCAAGACCGCTCAGCTTATCTTCGACATTGGCAACAGCGGCCAGCTCCTGCAGCCGGCGGTTGGTAATGTCGACCTTATCCTTCAGGTCGATGACCTGGCCGATGACGATATAGCGGCCATCCCGGCTCGCATAGAAGACGTTCCGGCCTGCTACAACCTCGCAAAGACCCTTGGGGCCGTTGCCGCAGTCGACCGACGAAACCTTGGTGTTTGGGAAGGCCTCCATGACGGCCGCCGCTAGCTTGCCGTCAGGGCCCTTGGTGACGTCCTTGCCTGCATAAGCAAAGGCCACGCCGAAAGTGACGGCGACGGTCGCCATGGCGATGCCGGCGACGAGTTTCTGCTTGGAGGTGATGTTCATTGCAGTCTCTCCTAGTTCCCGGATTGGACCGGCTGGGTCGCGCGAGGGCCGCGCTGCTGATTAAGGCTGAGGGGGATGCAGCACTCGCAGGCGCGCTGGAGTGCGGGCGGATCCGGACGAACCGGAGCGAGCGGCGCGGAGGCAAAGGCCAGGGGGGCGAAGATAATGGCGAGCATCATTCCCCCCGAACCTGGAAGCCGCTGAGGAAGACAATCTCGACAGAGATGCCCGTCGGCATCTCGATCACGGGCTGATATTGCTCAGCCCTCTTGATGTAATAGTCGGCGAGCATTGAGGACGCATTGCTGACGCCGCCGCCGACAGCTCCCTGCGCTATCTCAGAGCCTGAGAGCTTTTCAGTGGAGAGCAGACCGCTCGCGCCGGCGGAGGAATTCAGGCCGCCGACTGAGCGGTTCAGATTTTGGGAGAGGCTTGTTCCCAGACCCTGAAGCGTTCCGGCCACGGCAGCGCGCGCCGTCAGGCCCCCTGCCCGCTCGACGACCTTCCCACGTACACCCGCCTTGCCGCGCTGAGAGACATAGCCCTCAACGGTCGCAACGCTGAATTTGTTGTTGCCTAGCGGACAGGTGATCCGCTGCAGCTTGATGTAGACCTTCTCACTGCTTAGCTCACCGTAAGCGGCGCCATTGACCAGGCAGCCGCGAATATCGGTCGATTGGTAGCGGCCATCGCTTCCGACCGAAATTGCCGGGCCCGTAAGGCGGAACATGACCGGCTTGGGGTCGGCTGAAGCGGCGACACCGGCTGCGCTGTCCACACCGACCAGGACTTTGGCGGTCACATAAGCATTGGGCGGCACATAGTTGGCGGTCTCGTAGCTGACGAGCTTGCCGGTGAAGTAGTTGGCCTGACCAGCACCCTTGGGGGTGCCGGCACCCGGTGCCGCACCGGGCTTGTTCGCAAACTCACTGCCACCTTGCGGCGTCTCGAGACGGGAACCTGCAGCAGGCTCCTTCGGTGCGGGCGCCGACACCCGAACCGTTGACATCGAGCGGCGCGGCCGCTCGATCGGCAGAGGGGTTGCCCCGCCCGCACCATATCCCCCCGGGGACGGTGTCAGCGCGGACGGGGCTCCCAGCGGGGCGCCGATGGACGGGGATCCACCAGGCGCGCCGCCTACCGCAACAAATCCATTACCCGCGGGTTGGGGGCTTTGGAGGTTGCGGGTTCTGTTTTGATCTTCCAGCGCGGCGATCGTGTTCTGAGCATCCGCCCGATCTGCCGCGAGCTGCGCCTGGGCTTGCTGGAGTTGTGCAGCTGTCGTGGCGTTCTGCGTCGCAAGGTCGGAATTGGTGATACGCAGCTGTTCCATCTGCCGCTGGAGGTCACCGGCAGCTACGCCAGGATCGGCATCTTCGCCGCGCGCAACGTCGGCTGTCGCCAACACGCGGGTCTTGGTGTCAGCGACCTTCTTGTCCGGGGTCGCTCCGAACTGGGAGTACAGGTAGAACATCCCGACCAGGGCGATCACCGATGCGCCAACGATATAGATCGTCTTTTGCTTCCGTTGAGCCTTGGCGTTCGGGTCAAAGACGTCGTCAGCTGTCTGAGCTTCGGGAAGATCGCCACTCATTGGCCCTCCTCCACAATGAAGACGCGGCACTGCTGCCCCGGTAGAAGCGTTGGGTGTGAACTCGACGCCGCAAGAACGCCCTCGACCAGGAAAGCGCCGACGTTGACGGGCTGCTCTTCGACCGAGAGGTTGGTCAGATAGATGACCCGGCCGTGTAGCCCGGGGACGTCGTAGGACCACACCTGCCGGACGCTGAACGGACCGGCCTTTTGCGGCTCGGCCGTGATCTGACGGCGAACGACGCCATCGACAACATCGCCACTGAACATCAGCCTTGTGAAGGCAACCAGGGTCTCGGGGTATGTCGACCGGCGATCTGACCGGCCAGCCATCGGTGCTCCGAGGACCGCGCCTGTCGATGCAGAGGCAGAACCCTCAAGTTTGACCAGGACCGTCTGCCCTTCGGCATTCCTGGGGCTTAGGACGGCTTGAACTGTTTTGCCCGACTCTGTCGTCAGAAAGATCGAGAACACCCGACCGTGGACGTCGCCGTCGAAGGAGACGAAAACATCCCCGGTGATTTCGTCGGCCTCGACCATCATCTGAGGCCCATTGGGATCGTCGATTTTTCGGACCGAAACGACCTTCTCGCCCTGAATGGCAATCCGCGAAACCTGACGCGCCGAGACGTCGGCCTCAAACCGGCTATCCTTGGCAACAATCGGCGCGGCCATAGCGGTGCTGGCCAGCAAAAGGCTGACGGCCGCGATGGCGCTGAAGGACTTGACCCTCATGGCTGTACCTCGTTTTGGGGTTTCTGCTTCTCGCCCTGGGACTGCTCGGGCTTGATCTCGACGATCGACGTAAGGCGCACGCTCGCGCCACGACGAACGAACCGCAGGGCGTAGATTTTACGAGTGCTCTGAACGACCTCGCTGCCCTTGGACACTTCGAGGAGGCCGCGCATCTCAACGTACAGAGCAGGCGCATCAATATAGATGTCGTCTGGGAACCAGGCTTGAGAGGTCCGAGTCTCCTGACGAACCTTACGGTCATCAACCATGACCGATTTGATCTGTTGGTAGGTCGCCGCATCGACGAGCCGTTCGATGGCCCGCTCAAAATAGCGGTCACTCTCAGGCGTGCGATTTAGGAACAGGAATGAGACATCTCGAGAGAGACGTTCGAGATACTCGGTGTCAACGATACCACCGGACTTAAGAGCCAGCTCGTCGGGAAGGGTCGGGACGAGTACGACCTCCCGACTGTTAAGCGCGACCAGGCCGAGCACCAGGTTGGTCGACACGCTGACCATGCAAACAGCCGCCAACGCCGTCAGTTTGACGTTAAGCCGCTTGCCGTTTTCAATTGCTTTGCTTGCGTGCATCCCTCACCCCGCCATCTCCCGGAGATGCGAAGGGGGGGTTGCTTTAAGCCGAGTGACGTCGGCCGGCAGATGCCAGTAGCCGATCCAAAGCAGCCTGTTCAGGCCACCACCTTGCTTGAGCTTCCGAAGACCGAAGAACACCAAGAGGCCACCAACCAATCCGTATGCGAAGTTCGCAACGATGGTTCCAATGGCGAGCGGTACAACAACGCCAATGAGTTCGTCTGGCGTAAAGACCAGAAACCGCTCAGGCTCGTCGAGGTACTGCGGAATATAGGTGTCTTGATCCGACATAACCCGCTTCGCATCCCCGCGCCGCAAATATGACCGCTTTCCCCGTGGTCAGACTGCAGCTGCTGATTTGCTTTGAAAGAGTGGTCGGCCAATCTGCTAGGTCTCAATGTGCCGTAAGACCTTAGCTAGGGTTGCGGCTTCATCGACATCTGCCAACTGGCCGACCATTCCCGAAAGGGCGCCCGGGGGCTGCTGAGACCTCCGGACGACCTTATGGATCGTGTCCTAGAACACGAAGGTGGCGAGACCCGAGACGATGGCCGGGCCGGTGGCGGCCGTCAGGCCGATGCCCAGGGCGCCGCCGATCAGGCGCCAATCGAACTTGGCGACCAGACCGACCAGGGCGGTGCCGATGCCGGCGACGCCAGCCAGCTTGCCCAGCGAGCCGCTGGCCCAGCCGGTCAGCTGGGTCACGGTGGTGGTGAAGGTCGAGTCGGTGCCGGCGTTCGCAGCGGCCATGCCAAAGATGGCGGCGGCCACGGCCAGGGTTGCGACGGATTCAGCGGCGCGAAGCGCCTTCAGTTGCATCTTCATGGGAAAGTCCTCGTCCTGTTGAGGGACGCCGCTGCCGACGCCCACAACAATAACGAAGATTTAATCACGTCAGCGCAAGCCTACCGCTCCAAGCAAAAACCGGACTAAAGAAGCGGTTCTGAACGTATATAGCTGGGAAGTGCTACGCTAGTAGCGGAAGTGCTACGCGAGGAGCGGAACTGTTCCTTTAGTGTCGGAAATAGTTTTGACCCAACGGTATCTATTCGGTCGCTAGCAAGGGCCCATGGCATTCGATCGCGGACCATCAAGCGTGCCTAAATCCAAGAGGGGCTTGGCCCTGTGTATTTCTGCAATTACGGTCTGGTAAGGGTGTATATGTGACCCTTTCACGCAAGCAACAGCTCGGAAAACGCTGGACAGACGACTGAGGTGACGCGATCAAAGGTGCGCGGGGCGCCGAAGCGAAACCTGGTTTGAATCGATTTGGCGCAGCGATGAAAACTGCACGGGATAGCGGTAGCCAAATGAGTACCACCGAACGACAGCCGACTATGAAAGACAACGTGCAGGCAAAGACTTTGGATGTGGCGGGGATCTCCGACGAGCGCTGGCGCTTGACGGTCTCGACGGGCCTGCGGGTCGCCCGGCTGGACTCGGCCGACAGCAACCAGGCCGCTCCCACCCCGTCGCAAGTGCTTCCGCAAGCACTAGACTACATCGACACCCTGCTGCCAGCAGAGATTGCCCGATTTACTGAGCAGTTTGAATGGGGGCGCTCAGGACGCAAGGGCGCAATCAAGATCTCTGAGGCTCTCGAGGATCGAATCCAGGACAAGCTCAGGGAGCTAAGACTAGCGGCTCTCTCCCTCAACAAACGCCAACTGGTTGTCGTCGCCCTCTACGCCTACGCCCTGCACCTGCAGGGGGCGGCTCAAAAAAGAGCGTATGGTTTCATAGCCGCCGACATCAGCGCGTCGCTTAAAGATCTATCGACATTCGACAAGGTTTTGAAGGAAACCAACATCGCGCCTCGGCGGTTACGCAACTTCCGAAACAATAAGAGCCTCCTTGCATCTGACCTTGCCAACGGCTCAGCGATGATCGAGGCGACGATGATCTACCAGGCACAGGGTCGAAATGCCTTAAAAGTGCTGCACGCCGCCACAGTTGCGGGCAGTGACGACGAGTTCAAACATCTCATGACTCAACAGCACAATGACGATCAGCAGTTGGCTAAGAGCGGCTGACAGGTCTACCCGCCGCCACAAAGCCACGGGTCGGATCTCGGGCATAGACAAGACCGCCGGGCAAGACCCCCTTGCCCTAGTTCTGACACTGTAATATCCCTGATGGCCATAACGCATCGGGGGTCTTCCATGCCGTGGTCACAATCGACGGGACGAAAGGATGGATTTGACGCTGAGAGAACGATCGCGCGGCTGTCGTATCATATAGATCGGCGATGCAAAGATCTGGCAGTGTTCAACCAAATCGTCGAACGCACTGGGATCGCGAAAACCACACTGCACCGGTATCGGCGCTATTCCGAAATCCTAGAAGGACGCGACAAAGCCGGCGACCTACCAGGGCCTAGAAAGATACCGCAATTTCTCCAGGTCTGCGAAGCGATGGGAGAAAACCCGGGAAAAGTCATCTACGCGGCAATGATCTCCGATAGCTATGCGACGATGGTGACTATTCTTGAAGCTGATCTACTTGCCTCGCTCCGCATCGGGTTCGAGGGAGACGAAACAGCGCCTCTGCTACCGATTGCCCTCCCGTCTGGCGTAAGCCCGCGACACGTAGCGTCGCTGAGTGGCGCACGGAGAGCCGCGGGCTAATGATGCTGGCTGCGGCGAGCTCTGATGTACGACGGCGACTTTTGTTGCCAGGGCTCCGGATTCAGCGCCCCTCCCCTAGAGCCTTGGTCTCACACTATCGCCCTTACGGAAGGGCTGCAGAGTTCATTGCCGGCGGCGCGTGCTTACTCGCCGTTGCGGTTTGCGCCCCATATATGGGTTCGATGATCGTTGGCTGGCGCATTGACAGCATGATCAAGGCCTTGCCTCAGCAAGCCCCCCTTTCTCTGCTTTCACCCAGCCGGCCCCCCGCAACTGATATCGAGTTAACGCTATCGCTACTGGAGCGCGACCCACATATCCGTGCAGAACGGGCGGTGTATGAGGCGGCGCTACTGAGACCGGCAGTCGGCGCAAAACGCCTGCGCGCTCTTGCGGCTACAACCCCTCTTGCTCAAGCGAGCCTAGCGGATCTGGTAAGCACGGGATTCTCGATCCTGGACGCTGAGGAAACCGCTGTGGTGGTATCCCACCGCTTCAAGCGCAGAGGATATGACAACAGGCCTAGCCGACCAGCGCGAACCGTGGTGCCGGGCTATATCGACGCCGTATTGGCTGACGCCGCGTTCCATGTTGGTGTCGATCTGCAATACCTACGCTCGACAGCCGCGCGCGAAAGCCGGTTCAACAGCTATGCCGCAGCCCGGACTTCTTCTGCCCGTGGGCTGTTCCAATTCATTGACAGCACCTGGCTCATCGCCGTTAAGCGGTGGGGTTCGCGCCACGGCCTAGGGATCGAAGCAAGCAAGATCAGCGTCGACGCGACTGGCCGGGCTTTCGTCGAGGATCCACAAGCTCGGCGACGAATACTAGCGCTGCGCTACGATCCGGTTCTTTCCAGCCGGCTGGCAGCCGAGAGCACCGCCGATAACCGCCGCGCGTTGCTCGCAGCCTTTGGTCGCGAACCAAGCGCTGGCGAGCTCTATGCGGCCCACTTTCTGGGGCCGCAGGGAGCGGTTCGACTGGTGACGATGGCCTATCAGCAGCCTGGCTATCCGGCCCCGTACCTGTTCCCGACTGCGGCCGCGAAAAACCGACGGCTCTTCTACAAAACCAACAACTTTCCCCGATCAGTTTCGGAGTTGCTCCTTGGATTCCATTGAAATCATAAGACGCCCCAATCTTGGGCCTGCCCGCTTGTCTTCGATAGAGGTGGGCTGCATAGTTTCGCGCATGCGCCGCTATCGCAACGTGTCCCTGCGCCTGCCTCCTACGCTCCTGGCTGAGCTGGAGGGTCAGCGTGACCGCTTTCCGCAGGCGTCGCTAACTGCAGTGGTGCAGCACCATCTCGAGAAGCAGCTCGAGGCCTTACCCAAAGACAGTGGTCCCCTTCTGTGGCGCCGCCAGAATCGCCAGGTGGAACGCTCTTTCTTCTCGCTGCGACCGCAGCTGGTGGATGAACTTGAGCGTGTCGGTGGGGTCTACGGGGTAAACATCTGCGATGTCGCACTTAATTTGCTGCACGCCGGATTGAATCCGCCCACACATCTCGCGGCTTAGCTGCCGATTCCGAACAGTCAATTCGGATTAAGAGTCTACCGATTCTGCTCGTGTTTTCGCATGGTTACGTGAAAACGCTATGTGGGGATCGGTCGGGCCGTTTTGTGTCTGCTTGAGAGAGTCAATCGAATAGACGGATTAACCTCTCAGTAACTGTTCTGTTCATCAACTATTGGAATGAATACTTCAGCGAGGCCTTGACAAGGGGGGCTTGGCGCCGCCCTATCCGGAACGTCACACAGACAAAGGGAATCGCTTGACCCGACTCAGGGCCAGGCAGCCCTCTCGTAGAGAAATCAATTTGGAGGCAGTCCAAAAAAGAAACCGCCGGCACTGAAAGCACCGGCGGGGGGATCTTTAACTAAGCGCACCGATTGGCGTCGGCTGGCTCGCTACCAACATTTCCTAGCGATCCTCGCGCTTTCCCCCCGATCCGTCAACTAAAAAAGGCTTTTAAGGCCACGGCGGAGCTTTGCCCGGATTCCGCCTCCCCTGCACCAGGGGACTGGCAATGACCCAGACTACTGAACTACCAACCGGGCGCGGTTTGCGCCCGATCGATGCTTCGCGCCTGCGTACTGAGAGGCTCGCTGAGGCCTATAGCGGTCTCCCAGCCGAAACGACCAAGCGTGATCTGCTGAAGTTCGTGGGCAGCTCCACATGCGTGGCGCTCGGAATTTCGCGGTCGGCCAAGCGTATGCTGATGAAGCTGCTGCAGATCTGCCACGAGAGCAACTTCAAGACTCGGTCGGAACTCACTGGCGAATATGGAGAAACCTTCTCCTTGATCGTAACTGCGAGTAACGCCACGCTCGGCAGAGAGCTCGATATCGGTGAAAATCGCGTCCGCTGCGCCCTCCAGGCCCTATCGAAGGCTGGGTGGATCTCGTTCCGGGACAGCACGACCCGCAAACGCTTTGCTATCCGCAGCGGCGGATTACTGATCGATGCCTACGGGATAGATCTTCGGCCGGCATGCGCCCGCGTTGACGAACTGCGTGAGACGTCCACCGTCTGCAAGCTCGACTTCGAGCAACAGCTTCGCATGCGGCGGGAGATTAGCCAGATCCGCAACCGCTTGGCGGTTCTAGCGGCCTGGCCCTCCCTTCGCGGCCACCTCCCCGAGATCCTTGACGCAATTCGTCTCGCCGATCGCGCGAGGAAGTGGTCGTCGTCTGAGGCGCTTGGCCTTGCCCTCATGCAGCTGCTGGATCTGAGGGTGGAGTTCCACAACAAGGGGCTAGAAGCCGCTCAGGCCTTGGAAAAGGATGTTGTTTCGAGGGGCGCCCCCCTCGATTTAGAGGGCCATATAACAGCTTCCCAGAAACCTGAATCTTCAGATCTGTATCGCTCATTCGAGCTAGGGGGTGGGACTGGCCTCGAGGACGGCCTTGATCTGCTGTTGGAGCCAGAAGGTGCCGATGGAGCGCCGGAACCGGATCGCGAGCCGCGTGCTCCGGTGCGAGCGCCAGGCGTCGAACAGCTGCTGAAAACGATGCCCACGATTCTTGAGGCGGCTGACGTTGCTTTTGTCGCACCGCGGATTTTCCCGGATCCACGTGGCCTGATCGATACCTATGTGAGCCAGGCAGCGGCCAGGATCGGGATCGAGAAAGGTCGCATCGAACACTACAAGGATGTTCTGGGCGACCAGGGCTATCGAGTGGCCGTGCTGCTGGCCGCCTACAAGCCCGATGTTGAGAAACCGGCCGCCTACGTCGCTGCTCTGGTGACTCGTGCCAGCATCGCCGGTCTGTCGAACAAGGCCGATCCCTGGATGCTCGACCTCAACAAGACCTGGTTTGGCTTGTACCGGAAACTGAAGGGCCAAGTGGTGCACTAGAGGGGTTAAAGGTGCCCATTTAGCCCCTGCCCTGCCCTCATGGCGCTCTGTGGCCCCGTAGCGGCCCTCTTTGGGCCGCCAGGGGCCACACGGTGGTCTAGGAGGCGTTGTTTCGGGTGTTTTGGCGCTGAGCCGCAAGGGCGCATCTCAGGGATGAGCCACGGCACGACAAAGCCGCCATCGCGTCCCGTAAGAGCGATAGCGGCTTAGGCTGTCGTATAGGCCGCTGCCAGGGGCCGTCTGGGTGGGCAAACGCGTGAGCCGACGAAGAATAGCCTAGCCGGCTAGGCGTTCGTGGCGTTGGCTAGGTGTCCCCTACCCTTCCCAGCCGTTCTCCTTGGCCCATTCATAGGCGTCGAGAACCATGACGAGCACTTCTGCGGCCGATAGGCCACGCTTCTCGTACACAAGGTCTGACCAGCGCTGTTTTCCATCGGCGGTGGCGCGGATGCCGATAAACTGTTTCTCCGGCACCGCGATCACGACTGGCGCGGGCTCTACCGGCGTCTGGGGAGACGCAACACCGCCGCCGACGGGCGTAGGCTCACGCCGGCTGAAGCCGAGTTTTTCACCGCGCCGTTCGACATCGGCCAGCTCGTCGGGTGAGGGTCTGGGTGGACCCTTACCCAGGCTAGCGGCCATACTTGCTAGGGGGTTGATGGGGGGCTCATCGTCGGTGTCATTGAGATCGATCGTAAAGCCCGGTGTCTTGTCGGGAACAGACATTATGCAGCCTCCGACGCTGTCTTGATGTCGACCAGCAACTGCAGGATCTCGGTGGTTACAGCTTCGGCGTTTTTGATGGCCATGGCCTTGCCAGAGACTTTCGTGTCGAGTTGGCTAATTGTACCGCCGACCAGGAAAATAGCTTTGTAAGCTTCGCGCTCGATGATCGAGCTCGTCATGATCGGGATCTCGGCTGCTTCAAGCTTTCCCCGAATTGATTTCATATTGTTCGAGGTGATTGCGGCCGGCATGCGCGTGAAGAGAACTCGATACGGGATCTTACGCCTTAGCGACTTGCCTGCCTGGAGGACAAGTTTGATTGTCTTGATTGCCTGATCGGCATCGAGACCTGAACCCTGGACCGGGATAACCACCAAATCGGACATCGCAATGGCGTTAGAGACCCGGCTAGTCGCCGCGCCTTCAAGATCGACGATCACGAAGCGCGAGGTTTTCTCCGCATCTTCAATGATGTCTACGATACGAGTCTCGGCTTCATCAGCAATTACCGTGATGTTTTCCTGGCATCCAGGAAGCTGTGACCATTTTAGCAAAGGCTGGTTGGGGTCGGCATCCACGATCGTAATTGGGAGCTTGGTCGTCTCGGCAAGAACACCGGCAACGACTGCTGCGGATGTGGTTTTGCCAACGCCGCCTTTGGAAGACACGAATGCAATGACTGCCATTTGACGATCTCCTAGGCGTCGCTTGACTGCTAACGCGGTTAACGCGGTTTACGCACAGTTGGTGGTTAACGCGGTGAGCGTGGTTATCCAGTTTAACGGAGTAACGGGTTCACCGCGTTCAACCGGTTTTCGCTGGCCAACGTATTTCACCGGGTAACCGGGGTCAACGTGTTTAATGCATTAACCGTGTTGATCGGGTTAACCCGGTTGATCCGGTGCGCCCTGTTAATTTAGTTTTGCCGGTTTATCCGGATTATCCGGTTTATCCGGTTTATCCGGTTCTTCCGGTTTATCAGGTTCTTCCGGTTTACCATCCAAACCGCGTTAATCTCGTTTATAACGATAACCGTCGCAAACGCGCAAAACCCGTAAAACGCGTTTTCCTATTTATCGCGATGAGCACGCTTAACCGCTGCTCGCTCAGAAAAACAACGCCCGCCTGGCAAGGCGACAGAACAGGTCTACCGCGTAACCGCCGATAAGCAGAGCGGTCGCGGGCAACGCGGAACGATAGGCCAAAGGGGGCCAAAAAATCCGCCGTAGAAGGCCTTAGCCGAAACGAGTGCCCCTGCCCTCGCCACCCCCCACTTCGCTTGACCCACCTGCGCAAAATGGGGAGACTCACGACAGCAAGACGGGCGCTAGGGGAAGATTGGAACGATCCGTTGAACCAGACCGAGCGGACCTACCGCTAGAGATTGCGACAATTGCCTAAATCACCAAAAGGCTGCGATGCAAGCCATGACAGGGGACCTGGGCGGGACTAAAATCGACTGGTGCTAACTGAGCGCCTCAGAGGCACAATCTTCGCAACAACAGCGCTAACCCCTAACACAAAGCGCCAGTCGTCTAGAACTGGAACAGAACACAGGCCTGCCGACTGCAATGCGACCAAGACCTACGTGTTTGATATGTCTCGATCTGCAACCATCGCAGCTTACCGACGTGCGTCTGCTGTCGATCCGGAAGCAACTGCGAGCTCAGAGCGAGATCCTGACGCAAGCGCGTCAGCAGGGCCATATGGTCATCCATCTGCGGCAAGCCGGGCAGGGGGCCACAACACACTTCCTACGTCTCGCCCCTCGGGCAGAGGAAGCCGTTTTCGATCGCCCACCAGGCGCAAATCCGTTCACCGACATGGCGTTCCGACGCCATCTCAATCTCGCAAATCCACAGCAGATCGAACTGATGGCGGCAAGGCGTTCAATGGACGACGCAGCTCTTGCGATCGACCTGACTAACGTTGGCTTTAAGGTACATCTGCTGGCTGAAACGCTGCAGCCAAGGCGCGCGGCGTTCGATCCTCTGATGATCGCAAGCCAGACAGCCCTGCACCATCCAGGCCTGAAGGTAGCACGAGGCCTCAAAAACGCCGTGCCAGCGGCCCAGCGGCGCATCGCCAATGACTAGGAGCCGCTACTCCAATCAACGCCTTTCGACTTCAAACGGGGGCCGCACGTGAGAAGACTAGCCAGCTGGATGTCGGCATTAAACCGCGAGCCGCTACCCCCACCGGGAAATGCGCCCTTCACTGTTGAAGCATGGGCCTTGGTGAACACGGCGACCATCGTTCTGGAGGCTGCAGCGTGTGTATGGCTGGCCCACAGTGGCCTTGCGCGTGTCGTGGTTCTCTGGCCGATCCTGATGCTTGGCATGTCAACCGGGCCAATCCTGGCTTTGGCGCGTGGGCGTTATCCCGGATCTGGCGGCCTAACCCCAGCGCTCCGGTCTCACGCGGCACTCATGATGCTGGCGCCGCCAACTACCTGCGCCCTGGCAGTCTGGAGCTGGGCGATACTATCGTCATCGGTCTAGCTGGGAGACTACGCAGCGACCGAAAGGACAGCGCACGGCGTGCCGCTCGATTGCCCGAGCATCCTGGGCGAAACAACAACACCCGAACGCCGGCGTTTGAAAGTCCATGGAGCTTCGAAACGATAAGCCCAAAGACCCCGCCCTGCAGTGCAGGCCTGCAGCGCTGATCCCGCGTAGGGGGAGGGAGACTTAGCGACCAAATAGCCCTCGTCAACGAGGGCTTGGGCAATATCGAGCCGACCGGAAAAGCAGCGCCCCACAAGCCTCACATAACCAGAGGTCGCCGCTGACGAAGATCGTTCAAGAGTTCGATCCTCACCCGCAATCTTGCAGGTAATCCGCTGGCCGGCGATCAGAGTCTCTAAAGCGGACTTGGATTCCGCACCGCACGACACGAACCGGCCAAGGCCGGTCTCGCACTGCTGGCTTTTGTCGGGAGCACTGACCCCAAACAATCTGACCCTCATGGTTCTGATCGAGATCGTCTCTCCATCAATGACCAGCACCTCAGATGGCGACCTAGCGGTGATGTCAGGAGGCGGAGGAGGCGGAGGAGGCGCCGGAGGCAAGGGTGTCTCCACAGAGGCCAAAAAAATCGCCACCAGGCCGGATAACAACGTCGCGGGGCTCATGGGTCGCAACGCTTACGTTTCTCGGCCAGCAGCTCCTCTCTGACCTCAACGACGATGCGGGAAAGGTTCTCTCGGGGGACCTCACATAGCCGAAGGACCTCAAGCGCAGTGAAGACCGGCATTCCAAAAAACAAGTAGGTCAACCCAACGGCCACAGCGGGCTCCACGTCCCAGCATAAGACAAGGGCGACAAGTGATCCGAACGAAGACGCGGCACAGGTTCGCACGAACGTTCGGCCTAGCCCATAGGTCGCGACCACCATCGCCGCCTGCGGAACCCGAGCCAGCCACTGGCCTAGTGCAGCGACACGACCCCGGGGGAACTGCAAAAAGAGCCAGGTCAAAACGCTGATCGTCAGCGCGGCCGTTTGCATACCCAGCTGTACCCAGTGGAAAAATCCCTCAAACATCCGGCTTCGGATCATCCGCTCCCTGGATCTGGTCACGCAGGAAATACACAGCAAACCCGGCCTGCAAAACGACATAGGCGACAAGCGAGCAGATCGCTGCGACGTCTATGCGAGCGATGTGCCTCCAAAAATCACTGCTCATGGCGCCACCTCACCAAATTCGTGACGCGGGGCAGGGCAGGTCGCCCAGTCGTCATCGATGACCACGCCGTCCTGATCATGTTCCGGCAGCTCCGAGATCGGTGCCTGATCCGCTGACGCGTTGCCTTGATCCATAGGCGCTGCTTCGGAGGGTTCAATTGCCTTAGCCGCCGGCGCTGAGTCCTGCCGCGCTACAGGGACGCGGCGGCTGGCATAACGACCAGCTCCGTACCTGCGGCTAAGCGGGCTACGCGATGGAAGGGCCTGCATCTCACCATCAGCCGGTCGCCAGACCCAGGACGCAAGACGGCTCTGCTCAACGAGCTCATCAAGCACCCGGCCATAGGCCTCGCCAGCGCCCGGCGGGACGATATACAGCGCCGTTGGCTGAGGATCAGCATCGGCAATGACGGCGCAGGCCAGGGGGCGGCTGCGGGTCAGGTTGAAACGCAACCCCTTCGTGAACCGATAGGTCGGCATGAGCTGCTCAATCAGCTCGACCTCGAACAGGTCTTCCACCGGAATCCAGTTGCGGTTGGTGAACATCAGGACGACCTCCTCGAACGTCGGGCGCCCACTCATGTCAACGCTGAAGGTTCCACACAGAACTAGGTGCCCGTTTGCGGGATCGCTCTCACCGGAATTGGACTGGAAGAAGCCGATCTCGTTCTCAAACCGCTTGCTGATCGCCTTGGCCAGCTCGTCGTCGACCAGGAACTCGACATCAGGGGCATGCTTGAGGCGGATCCGGTGCCCATAGCGGGCACGTTCCATCAACTTGACCTCGCCGATCGCCAGCATGAGACTTCTTGAGCTTTTGCTTCCAGTGGCAACACGAAGGAACTGAGCTCGACGACGAGCTGCTATCTCGGCCTTACGGCTCTCATGCCAAGGTTCAGGGATGTAGAGGGCTTCGGTCAGGAGCGAGCCCTTTGTGTGCTTGCTCTCTGCGGCGTTGAGAAGGTACTTGCGAAGGGTTCCCCAGTTGCGCTTTCCCTCCATCCCTGGAGACCACTTGTTGAACTCGGCCTCTGTCCAAAGGAAATGAAGCAAGCCACGTAGCGAAAGCTTCGTGCCTGAGGTTTTCGCGGTGTCGCTCTCCTCTGTCTCGCTCATAGCCGGAGCACGGCGGGAGACCTTTTTCAGCGCGAAGTCGAGACGCAGGGACGTTGTGCCATCGATGGGGTCCTCTGTGATCGCCTGACCCATGACCTGACCCAGGCCGCTCAACTCAGCTGGAGGCTCATAGGTCGCGCACATCGGATCATGCTCGCCGCCCTGTCCGGGCATCCGCTTGATCAGGAACCGGCCACCAACCTTGGCGACGTACATCTCTGCCCCTTGCTCAGTGCAAAGGCAGCGCGGCCGGGGCTTATCGCCGCCGGCTTTGTGTACGCGCTCAAGGTGAGACTGCAGCAGGGGATCATCGCCGGCGACAACGCGACCGTCGATGAGGAAACGCGGCTGATCGCGGCCACTTCGCGGCCCGCGATCGTCGGACTGTATTTGGTTCACGCTCGGATCCCTCATGGGCCCAGGCGGTCTTACGGCGAAACCATTATTCCATATCGAGACCCACGCGCCTAGATCGGGAAAGGCTCGGCCTTAAGGGTCTCGCCAGTTTGGCGGCCAGGTGACCAGCAAGGCTCTTGGATCTGGCGATTGTCGGGATGAGTGCCTTGGCCAAAAGGGCATGAGATAGAACCGCGACCACGGCCAGAACCGGGATGAGCCGCAAATCATTGCCGGAAAGCGCCGACATTCGCAGAAGCGGGTTTAGCACTGTGAATACGACCGCGTTGACCAGGTAGAGCTCGAGGCTTGACCGTCCCGCCCAGACCCAGAACCGTGCTAGCGGGCCGCGGGACAGGATCGTGCCTAACCCGAGAATGACAAGGCCTCCAGTCGCGGCCGCAATCAGGAAATAGGGATAGAAACCGTATCTGCCGATCGCCATGAACACGCCAAAGTGGCCGTTGAATCCCTCGATCTCGCAAACCGCTCCTGTCGGCAGAATGCAGCCGTGGTTGGCAGCGGCGGCGGCGATCCAGGTGCAGGTCGAGAGCCCTAGGGTCCAGATGAACCACCGTTTGGGGGCAATGCGGAAAGCATGTCCGAGCGCGTAGAATGTCAGTGCTGGACCAAGGGACTTGAAACCCCAGAAATTGGCCATGCTTTGGGGTGCGATGATCGCGAGCAGGCTCAGCCCGGTCGCGACGGCGGTTAAAACCGCCGGTCGGCCGCGCAGGCGCGACCAGATCATCTCTACGCTCGCCAGCGTTAGCAGAAACCAGAGCGGGGCTAGCGAAAACCCGGTTCCGAGAATGAACGGTCGTAAAGCTATTGCGGGGAGCTGCGTCAAAACCAGCACCGAGGATTTTTGAAGGACGGTTGTCAGCGCGACGACGACGACGCCGACGAGGTGCCAAACAAAGGCCAGAGCGACCAGAAATACCGGTGTGCGAACCGGGGAACTGCTGACTTGGTTTTGTGGCTTTTTGACCAGTCCTGCGATCATGAACAGTGCTGGCAGGTGCATCGAATAGATCAGCCGCCAAGTCTGGAAGCCCAGGCTACTGAAATTATGGTCCGGCCGATGATAAAAGGTCGGCTCCATTGCGTGGCCGATTATGACCAGCACAATGGCGAGACCTCGCGCCGCATCGATCCAGTCAACGCGGTCGGTGACTGAGGGTGCGTTGGACTGCGGGGCTTCCGGGGTAGGGGCGCGTAGCATCACTGGCTCGGAGAGCTGCAGTCTTACGGCAAGGCTCTCATCGCAGATCGGCTGGATTGCTGCAAGGTTTGCAGGCTCGCACAGTCGCTGGCGTCGGGCGTGGTTGGGCTGGATTTGCGTTAGGGAGATTTGGGCGCGCGCCGTTGGCGCCGGGCTTGCCAGTCCTCGCAGGCTCGGACCCGAGCCGCCAAAAGCGTCTCGGCCAGTCGGTGCCATCCCTCGCGCATCGATCGGTGCAGGCACCTGGAACCCGTCAACCGAATTCAGCCCAGCTGAATGCAAAAAGCAGAACTAGGACCTGGAGAGCGAAACCGCTCTGACTGGAGCAGAACCGCTCCTGTGATGTCAGAAATACTTTGGGATCATCGTTGAACAAACACGACACCTCTGGACTAATAGTAAACGACGATAGGGCAGAGCCGTGAGGGTGCTGTGTGCCGGGTCGCTGTTGTCGTCGCCACGCGATCAGCTCAAACGTCTTGCCCCGGAGTCAGTCATGAACCTTGCCCATCTCGCCAATGTTCTGAACCCCACCAAGGTGGCGGAAGTCAGCCTGATCCTGGCCATCGGTACAGCCGTTATCCTCGGGGTCGCCGAAGCGGGCACGGACACCACGTTCAATGCGCCCATGACGCGGATCACGGGCTGGGCCAATGGGTCACTGGGCAAGCTGACCGGCATCGCGGCAATTGCTACCGCTCTGGTGGGGCTTGTTGCAAAATTTGACTGGAGGTTGATTGGCGGCGCACTTGGGGTCGGGCTGACCGCTTCATCGGGGGCGGCAATAGTCTCAGGACTGGCCACAGCGATCGTCTAAGCCCTCCCCGGCATCCGATCGCTCGAGCGGCGTTGGCGTGGATCTCGCCAACGCCGTTTTCGCATCAAAACCTCGACACCGAATTGAGCATGAGCCGTCATTTTGCCAACGGCAACAAGCCTCAAACCGAAAGCATCAATGGGCGAACACCAGACTGACGCGAAAGCCAAACGGGATCGTGTCCCATCGCGTGGTGTAACTGCGTCGGCTTGATCACCGCGCTCTCCGGCAGTGCCGGATTGGTCAGGCGGCCATGATGGGCAGGCTGACGATGGGATCATCGCTTATGGGGGCGACGGATTCCAGTGTCATGTAGCGGCAACGCTGGACGGCCCACTCGTCGTTCTGCTCGAGCAGGATGGCGCCGACGAGACGGAGGATGGCGGCCTCGTTTGGAAAGATCCCCACGACCTCAGTGCGCCGTTTGATCTCGCCGTTGAGCCGCTCCAGCGGATTGGTGGAGTGCAGCTTGGCGCGGTGGGCCGACGGGAAGGTCATATAGGCCAACACGTCGGTCTCGGCGTCGTCCAGGAAGCTGGCGAGTTTGGGCAGCTTTGGTCGGAGCTGATCGGCCACACCGCGCCACTGCGCCTTGGCGGCGTTGGCGTCGTCCTGGGCGAAGGCGGTGGCGATGAAGGCCGAGACCACCCTGCGGCCGCTCTTGCCGGCGTGGGCCATGACGTTGCGCATGAAGTGGACCCGGCAGCGCTGCCAGGTGGCGTTCATGACCTTGGACACCGCCGCCTTGATGCCCTCGTGGGCGTCGGAGATCACCAACCTCACGCCCCGTAGGCCCCGGCGGGCCAGGGATCGCAGGAAGTCGGTCCAGAAGGTCTCGGCTTCGGAGGGGCCAACGGCCAGGCCCAGCACCTCGCGCCGACCGTCGGCATTGGCCCCCACGGCGACGGTCACGGCCACCGAGACGATGCGCCCGTTCTGGCGCACCTTGATGTAGGTGGCGTCGATCCAGAGATAGGGCCAGTCGCCCTCGATGGGGCGGGTCAGGAAGGCTTGGACCTTGTCATCGATCTCCTCGCACAGCCGGGAGACCTGGCTTTTGGAGATCCCGCTCATGCCCATGGCCTTGACCAGGTCATCGACCGAGCGGGTCGAGATCCCCTGGATGTAGGCTTCCTGGATCACCGCCGTCAGGGCTTTCTCCGCCAGCCGCCGAGGCTCCAGGAAGCCGGGGAAGTATGACCCCTTTCTGAGCTTGGGGATGCGCAGTTCCACCGTGCCCGCCCGCGTCTCCCAATCGCGATCGCGGTAGCCGTTGCGCTGGGCCAGCCGCTCGGGGCTCTTCTCCCCATGCGCCGCCCCGGTTAGGCCGCCCACCTCCAGCTCCATCAGCCGCTGGGCGGCGAAGCCGATCATCTCGCGCAGAAAATCCGCGTCTGGGCTCTTCTCCATCAGCCCGCGCAGGGCCATCATCTCGTCGGTCATCTTCGATCCTCGGTTTGCGTTGAGCTTCGCAACCCGACCCTACCGAAGATCGCGGATGACCACCGCTGGGCCGCTCGCTCGCTACGGCGCCCAATGAGGGGCGCGCTTCGCAAGCGCCCCAGCTACCGCCGACGAGCTACACCACGTCCCGGGACACGACCCCAAACGGCGTTTCGAGATTGGACGGCGCCTGGCGGTAATCCGAACGGAGCTGGGGCTCACACAAGCCGGTTTTGCAACGATGCTTGGCGTCTCGACCCCGACCTACAGCGCATGGGAAGCAGGGCAACGCGACATCCCGCCGATGTTTGCCGCACTTGAGGAGGTGTTCGGCATCGATCCCAGGACAGTGCTGTTTGACCGGCCAACCGAGCCTCCCGTCGTGCCCCTCAACCTAAAGCGTCTCGAGCAGGCCTATCGCATGGCCGGCCAAGCCGTGAACGCCAGGGGATTGCGAATCCCTGACGGCCAGTTCTGGGAACTCGTTGGCGTGGCCTATGACCTTGGTCCAGGCCCAGATACGGCCGCAGCACTCGTTGACATGGTCAAGCTGGCGGACCTTCGGGTGCCGATGGAGCACCTATTTCGAAACTGAGGGGAGGGGAGGGCTGACAGGGGCAGGCTCCCGATCGGGAGCAGGTCTCATTGAAGGATCTCCCCATGGACACCGCCCAAAAAGCGCCCGAAGACCCGAACGCTTTCGCCTCACGATCGTGGAAAAATCGCCGCGTAGCGACGGACTGCGCGGTTGAGGATCAAGGCACTTTCGATGAGGCACTCAGCAAAAACCGGGGCAGCGATCTAACCTGCCTGGGAATGGACGAGCTCGTCTATCTGGCCCACGAATCCGGCCACGACCTTGCAGAAGCGGCCTATGACGAAATCGAAGATCGGTGCGGCCGATGAAAGTCCTCGTAGGATGCGAAACGAGCGGCGTCGTCCGCCGAGCGTTTGCGGCGCTGGGACATGAAGCATGGTCCTGCGACCTGCTGCCGGCGGTGGACGGTTCCAATCACCATATCCGCGGCGACATCCGCGACCAGCTGAATGGCGACTGGGATCTCCTCGCGGTGATGCACCCGCCTTGCACACGGCTCTGCAATTCGGGGGTGCGGTGGCTTCATGAGCCGCCACCAGGCAAGACGCTTGATGGAATGTGGTCAGAGCTGGAGGAAGGCGCCGCGCTCTTTAGCGATTGCTGGAACGCTCCGATCGAGCGGATCTGCGTCGAAAATCCGATCATGCACCGATACGCTCGCGAGCGGATCCGAAACTTCCGGCCCGCAGCCCAAACAGTACAGCCGTGGTGGTTTGGGGATCGCGCGTTCAAGGGGACGAGCCTGTACCTTAGAGGTTTGCCTCCCCTCACGCCCACCGCGCGCCTGATCCCACCCAAGCCGGGAACCGAAGAACACCGTCAGTGGTCTGCAATCCACCGGGCACCGCCTGGACCGGATCGGTGGGCTTTCAGGTCCAAAACATTTCCGGGGCTCGCCGATGCGATGGCCAGCCAGTGGGGCGACCTGGATGGGTTGGCGCCGTTTCAAAGAGACCTCTTCGCCGCGTGAACGATATGCACCTGGCAGCAGAAGGGGCGGTGCCAAGCAGGGGAGGGGAGGGCTGAGAGGGGCAGGTTCCCAGTCGGGAGCCGCTCTAGCTCAAGGATCTCCCATGAACATCGCTCAAACAACACCGGTCGAGCCGGTGGCACCGGCCTCATCGCCTTGGGGAACGCCTCAGTCGTCAACCCGCCTTGCCAGCGGGATCTGGTCAATCACGACCTCAAGCCACGGCGGGATCTGGCTCTCGCCGGAGCGGAACGCCGACGTACCAGACTACATGGCTGACGCGACCGGATGGTACGAAGAGGACCTCGCGTGGGCGGTTCCGGCGGTTGTCTATCCCGAGGCCTTCCGGGACAATATCGGAGCCGCGATACGGATCCTTCGGGTCTATATGCCTGACGCGTATGAACGCTTCACCGGGGACACCGTGGCTCCGGGTGAAAGCTATATCCGCGACCGCAGCGTCTTCCACCGTGACAACCCGCAGGCTTGGCTTGTCCATGTCGCGTGGAGCGATGCGACCGAGTGGGTCGATCCGGGTCACTTTGGCGTGTCGGCGAGACAAGGAGAGCCTGGCACGGCCGCCTACGTGGCCAGCCCAGAGCGCTTTTTTATGATCGAGGCAGACGAGTATGTCGCCAACTGGAGCCTGATCGGCTTCCAGATCGACCAGTCTCGGCATCGCGAGGTGGAAAGGCCAGATCAGGTCAATGCGAGACGACGCGCATAGCGCCAGGCTCGATCGCCGCAAATGATTGAGCTCGTGTCAGACCTCTTGAGAGCACATCTGCAGGCGGCGATCGGGACCAATCAACATGGCGGTGAGATAAAGGATCATGCCTGACACAGCTGCAAGTGCGCCCGCAGCCTGGCCCATTGCAACGTGCTCACCGAGCCAGACCATAGACACGCCGCCGGCCACGCCGATGACCCCCAATTGGGCGGCTATCGGGACAGAGCGTCGACGATGCTGCGCGCGCGCCAGCTCGGCCAGGTGATCGGCCATCGCTCTGTGAAACCGGGCAAGTTCGGACGTCAAGAAACCCTCCGCCGGCGAACAAGAGACATGAGTGCGCTGCCGCCGGAGACCAAGAAAGCAACGCCAAAGACGACCAGGACACCGTAGGCCTTCAAGGTCCAACTAAGCATAGAAAGCACCTGATCATCGCCAGGCCGCAGCACTGCCAAGGCCAGCCCCGCCTGCAAAGGCGAAGTGGCAACACACAGAAGCCTGATGAGCCGCAATTCGCCGCGAGCCGGACCGATCACCTTAGCGGGCGGCGGCAACCCAATGCGCTCAAAGATCTCAAAAGGGCTCGAGTCTGCCTCAACAGGGAGACCAGGTCGGGCGCTCCGGTTTTCAGTGCTAGTCTTCATGAACTGTAGCATGCGCCTAGTAAGGAAACTTGCCAAGGGTCCCTTGCCCTTAAAGATCGCAAAGGTTATCCTGAGTGCACTCGCGGTTCCCCCCATTCCAAGCCGCAGGGTACAGGCCCGTATTGTCGAGCAATATCGTCCCTGTTTCGGGCCCCGGTCTCATCGCCGGGGCCCTTTTCATGCGCTGAACTGTGTGAAGAGATGGTGAAAGCCGGACATTTGACATGCCGGCAACAGATTTCGGAGCCGGTGTCGGTCTCGCTGGATGATCGCCGAGATGGGTAAGGCGGTATCACGGGGAGCTTGCCTTGACCTCGATTGTAGGCGAAAACAGAGGTGCGACGGCGACATTGCTGGCGCGTCACCTGGCCTCGTTCGGGTGCCGTGGTCCCGTTGCACCCTCCACAACATCGTGCCTTGGGACCAGCCATGCTCCACATCCCTATCCACCTGACCGGCGAAGCCATGTTCGCGCTTATCTGCGCGGCCGGAATCATCGCCCCGTTCCTCATGAAGTTCACGGAAGCCGACGAGCGACCGCAACCAAAGCCTCAGAGCCGCGACGCGCAAGTCAAACGCTCCGATGACCCGGCCACATTGGCTCTCGTCAAGCAGCTGCAGTCTCAGCGCTGAGTGATGGCTGCGGCGCGAGCGCCGCAGCGTACACCGCCCGCGCTTACCAGAACCGGGAACAAAGCCATGACCAGAACCTCAAGCCTGGCGCTCTGCAGCCTGTTTGCGCTCGCCCTCCCGGGGCTAGCGCTTGCAGATCCCTGTGGCGCTGACGTCACGCGCCTACGGGAAGGACAGCTACTGACAGGCACAGTCACCTATGTCGGCGATGGCGATTCCATCTGTCTTGGTTCAACCCATGACCCGGCAAGCTGGGTCGAGATCCGGCTCGAGAACTGGTTCGCGCCAGAGCTTCACGATCCCGGTGGGGCTGAAGCCAAGGCCTTGATGGTTTCGCTGGCGCAAGGGCGCCCTGCGTCCTGCGTCATTCGAAGGGGACGCAACGGCCAGACTTACAGCTACGACCGAGCATTTGCGACATGCACAGTCGGAGGACAGGACTTGGCGGCGTCGGCTCAGCGCGCCGGCGGCCGTCAAGGCGGCCGGGGATACCGCTAGGTCGAGAGACTGTGAGCATGACCACACCGAGGGGGTGGGGAAGGGCTGAGATGGGGCAGATCAGCTGCGGTGAGGACCGCGGCGTCATTCCCATTAGTAGCCCGGAGCTCCCCGTGTCCGATCGACAAATCCACCCTGAGCGACTTCCGATGACCAAGGTCACACCGCACGCCAATGACAATGGAGCGCCAGGCTTTGCCATCCTCTATGCCAGCTCGCCGAAGAACGAGATCCTGGAGCTGGCCACGATAAGGCCGAGGGATGCAGGGCTTCTGGCTGTGGTCTGGGAGGAGCTGGCGCGAGCATCTGCGACGAACCGGCGGGACGACCTGATGGTGGAGCGCTTCGATAGCCGGGGGATGGTGGTCGACGACATGCTTGTCAGCCTGCAGGCCGTAGAGCGTCTGGCTCGCCGCCCTCTCGCCGCCCTGCTGCGAACGGCCATTCCTCGCTGCACCACGAACCTTGACACCCCGGAGGTGTGACATGGCCACCTTGCACTACATCGTCGACAAAATGGGCGGCGAAACGTTCCGAGGCGGAGCCCAGGCCAATATTCCAGCGCCGGGCCATGGTCGAAACGATCGCTCGGTCTCGATCGGCATCAACAAGGATGGCCGCATCGTCGTCAATTGCTGGAGCAGCAAGCACCAGGTCAGCTGGCGCGAGGTGAAGGATGATCTTCGCGCTCGCAATCTGATCGACGATGACGATCGGCCGTGCGACGGCGGGGGACAGGCCCGCTACTTTGAGCCCCCGAAAACCGATCCGGAGCGCGTCGCGCGTGCGCTCGAGCTCTGGGATCAGGCAAGGCCGATCGCCGGAACACTATCGCAACGCTACGCTGCCAATCGCGCGATAAACACGCCGATCGCCGGGGACATAGCCCGCCATCACGGGCAAATGCCGGTGTCGGTCTTCAATCCGCGCTTCACCCGGTCAATGCCGGCCTTCCTCGTCGCCATCCGAAATCCGCAGGGCGAGATCACGGCGATCGAGATCACCTATCTAAGTCCTGGGGGGCGACGGTCGGCCGACGTGAAGCTGTTGCGCAAAACCGTGGGCAGCGTGATCGATGGGAGCGCAGCGCGGTTAGATCCTCCCGGACCCCAGTTAGTCGTCGCTGAGGGGTTTTGGACGACGCAGTCAGCCCGTCAGAAGCTGCAGTTGCCGTCCTGGTCGCTGATGAGCGTTCGCAATATGCGCAGATTCATCCCGCCCGATGAGGTGGAGCACTTGCACATCGCCCAGGACAACGGTGTTGAAGGTGAGCGAGCGGCGCGGTTCTTGGCCGGACAGGTTCGCGCCAAAGGAAAGCGGGTGACGATTCATTCGCCGCTCCCCAAGTTTGGCGACTTCAATGACTGGCACATGGCCCACCTTGGGCTCACGAAATGAAACGCCCGCACCGGCCGATATACGGCCCCGATGAGGCGTCCATTGCCTTTGGCATCTGGCTGCGCCGGCGCACCGGCGGTGAGGCTCAATGGCGTACCGACATGCGTGAGGCCGCCCCAGAGGCGGTCGATGCCCTGCGCAAGGCCAGCGCTATCCTGGCTGGCCGTTCTCCCACCTAGACTCCGCAGCAAACCCCACTGCGTTTCCCCGACATCACCGTCATCTGACGGCAAGGATCCTCCATGCCCATTTCTCACGCGAAAACCTTCAGCACGACTCCGCCTGATCAAATCACGATCCTGCCCGGGGCCCCGCTTCGCTGCGAGCTACCTCTAAGTCAGGGGCGCGGTGACGAGGAAACTCACCAGGTGCTTACCGACATTGCGGCTCTGCACCTGGCCGCGTTCGTTACAGCCAATGGTCTACCGCCTCAGAGCATTGCCTATGAACCTGTCCTCTATGGGGAGGCTGACGCCCTTTCTGCAGGGTACATGATCAAGCTGCAGGGCAGGCCCTGCGCCCGCTCGGCCGCCTGGATGGCGGCAGCGCGCGTAGGACTGGAAAGCTGGGCGGAAGCCGGTTGGAGCAACCCCGTTGTCAGGGAACCAGGACCGGAGGGGTTTGCGGTCTGGTGGACCGCACCCTTGAGCGAAGCGGCGGCTGATGCAGCCTCTCGCCTGAAGCGAACCGGCCGCATTGAGCAGCTTCGAAATCTCGCAGCGCATCTTCCAGGCCTATTGCCGGCGAGGCTGGATCCGGAGGGCCCATTGTTCAATCTGCAGGTGGGGCGACGAGCACCGCAGAGGGGATAGGGGAGGGAGGAGGCTGGGTGAGCCTTGGCTGAAGGGGATGAGCCCGGACAGGAGGCGCAGGACATACGACCATGAACGCCCAGACCAAGATCGATACCAGCGGCTCTCTGATGCTGCAGCGCGCGACTGCCGCCCTGAACGAAATCGGTGTCGCACCGGAAAACCCGCGCGCCACTGTCGAAGCTGACGAACTGATCCCCCAGCTGGCCGAGACCCTGTTTGCCGAAGACGGCAAGGGCCAGATGCAGCCGCTGTTCGTCCGGGCAGGCCGACGCGGCGAACCGACCTGGATGGCGCTGGACGGGCGTCGTCGACTGTTTGCCTTCCAGCTGCTGCTGGAGCAGGGCCTGATCGAGGCGAACCACCCAGTCGACATCTACATCTGCGAGACCAAGGAGCAGCAGGCGCGTGCCACCGTGCTGCTGAACAGTGAAGCCTATGCGCCGCACGACGCTGATCGCATTGAAGCGATCGGAAAGCTCGTGAAGAAGAAGATGAGCGTCACCGCCATTGCGCGCGCACTCGGCTTCAAGGAGCTCGAGGTCAAACGCTTCTCGGCCCTGGCCAATGTTCCGGCCGAGGCCATCACGGCCTTCCGCACCGACAAGCTCACGCTCGAAGGGCTGCGCCTTATCGCGCGCCTGCCCAGCGAAGCCGATCAGCTCATGTGGGCCGAGCAAACGCTGCGCAGCGGCTGGCTCGACGAAAACCGGATCCGCTCGATCATCCGTGGAGCTACCGCCGATGAGGAAGATGGGCGGTTCGGAATCGTGAGCCAAGACGAGTACCTGGCCGCCGGCGGCCGGATCGAGCGCGACCTTTTCGGGGAGCTCCCGGCCAACATCCTGGACGTCGAAATCCTCGACCAGGTGTGGCGCGCGAAGATCGAACCTGTGGCGGCCGTTCTGCGCGAGCGCGGATACGAGGTCTTCATCCCGGCCACCGGCTCGGTTCAGGTGCCCGAAGGGATGACGGTTCTCCCGCATTACTTCTACATGTACGATGTCACGGCCGAGCTGCGGACCGAAGCGCACGACGTCCAGGCCAAGCTGATCGCCCTTCGTCCAGCTCTGAAGGAGCTCGCCGTTGATATGACGATCGCCGAACACGTCCAGCTAATCGCAGACGTGATCGAGCTCGAAGGCAGGCTCCGCTGCTACGGGGCGGTGAAGCGCGAACTGGGTGCCATCACTCTGGGATCCAGCACCACCTTCAAGGTGGGCGGCGCCTATGCGGCCAAGCCCTATATCGAACCCCCGGTTGACGAAACCGAACAGACCGAGGGCGAAGACGACGAGGCTTCCTACGGCGGAAGCAGCTACGGCAGCCCTTCCGCGAGCGCGCGTCTGACAGTCGTCACGCCGAAGGTGGAGATCGACACGGCCGGCCTCACCCATGCTCTGCACGAGCGCCAAACCGACATGGGGACCAAAGGCCTGATCCGCGACCTGGCCGACAGCCCGAACGCTGCGCTGATCGTTCTGCTGGCCCAACTCTTCAAGCGGACTGTGCTCCACTGCGGCTACAGCGAAGACTCGGCGGTGCGGATCCAGCCGACCAACTTCTCCAGCAAACTGGGCGTCGAGGAAGACCTGGACGGCGTAGTGCGCGAGCGGCTGGAAGCATGGGGTCAACGCTATGCTGAATCTGGTCTGCGCCCGATCGGCTTCATCGAGACGCTGGCCCACGGCGAACGCATGCAGCTGATGGCCGAAATGACCGCCATCACACTGGACCTGCGGGAGCATCGGGCCGACAGCTGCAACAGCTCGCGGCGCGTCGAGGCTTCGGAAATCGCGGCTCTCTGCGACTACAATATCCGAACCCATTGGACCTTGCGCGGCGAGTACCTCACCTCACACCCCAAGAAGCTGCAGCTGGCCATGCTGGCGGAAATGGGAGTGGATCCGTCCAAGGCCGAAAAGTTCAAGAAGACGGAGCTGAGCGAATACGTTCAGGAGCAGGCCGCGCTGAAAAGCTTCGCCCCGAAGGTCCTGGACTGGCGCCTGGACTTTGTCGATGCCGCCAGCGCGTCCGACTTTGAAGACGATGGCGACGACGATGTCGAAAACGAAGTCAGCGAAGGTCAGGCGACCGACAGTGAGGTTTCAGAAGGCGCATCGACCGAAGACGATGACACCACACCTAAGACCGTCAGCATCCACGACGACGATGAAGTCTCTGCCGAAGCCGTGACCAATGAGGTGGCAAACGATCCTGCGGAGGCTGACCCGGTCTCTGAGGCAGCCTAGTCGACCAGGGGCCTCCGCTACGGCGGGGGCCCTTTTTTTGCAAACGACGAGGCCTCTGACCGGCCAGTAGGGAAGGGGAGGGAGCGGGGTAGTGAGCCCGGAGGGACTGGAGGGATGCGCCCTTCGCCCCGGGTGAACCGGATCAGACCCATGAGCGCGATGCTACCCCTCACGAAACCGACCAGAAGTGACAAGGCCTCAAACCTTCTGGCTGCAGCGCGAGCTCTGGCACCGGTACTCGCAAGGTCGCGGGCTCTGGATCGCAAACTCGTCGCCTCGATGATGACGATGTGCTTTGGCCTGTCCGACACAGAAGGTGGCTGGATCTGGAAGGACGCCTATGACGCGAGCGAGGCAGCCTTGGTGCTGCAGGTACGTCGCCTGTCCCAGCAATTTTCGCGACTGGAAGACGCCCCCGGAGACGTCCTGACCCTGGCAGCCGCGCAAACCGCCACCTGTCTGACCCAAACAAAGCGCTCCGATGAGCAAGTCGAGCTGGACCAGTTTTCGACGCCTCTCGAGCTGGCCAGCGCCTGCATCTTGGCGGCGCAGATCAGGACGGGCGACAAGGTCCTGGAGCCGTCCGCCGGCACAGGCCTGATTGCGGTGATTGCCGAAGCCTGCGGCGCTGAGCTGACCCTCAATGAGCTCGCTACGACGCGCGCTGAAATCCTCGAAAACCTTTTCGCCGGTCGTGCCGTGACCCGCCATGACGGCGCGCACTTGCATGACATGCTCGCTGAAGCTGGCTCATTCGATGCCGTCGTGATGAACCCGCCCTTTAAGGCTCTCGGAACCCACCTTCTGTCGGCCGCGCGATGCCTTGCCGACGGCGGCCGAATGGCGGCAATCGTGCCTGTGAGCCTGTTCGACGACAATACCATCCTGGCTCGTCTTGAAACCGTGGGCACGATCGTCGCTATGATCGCGTTCCCACGTAACGCATATGCACGGCATGGAACCGGTGTTGAAACCGGTCTGATTGTTGTGGACCGCACGGCTGCTGGCCCGAGGCCGGCAGCGCTTTTCACCGGCGATCTTGCCGAGCTGGCCAACACCGTCGTCAGCCTTCCGCAGCGGGCAAGTGCCAAGCCGCGCCTGTTCCGGACCCTCAATCAGGCCTCAGTGCTCAATAGAGGGACCCGACAAGGCGTCTCGCAAAGCGCTCGATCGGCTCTGTTCAACACCGTGCGTGTCGTTGATTACCAAACAAAGCCGTGGGGCGGTCTGGCGCACGACGTCGGCGTGTTCCAGTCCTATGACGTTGGCCGTATCTCGAGCGACCTCTTTCCTCGCCACCCTGCCGCACTGGTGGAATCGTCCGCCATGGGAACGACCGCGCCGCCAGCGCCGTCGTATCGACCTGTCCTCCCGACGGCGACGCTCGAGAAAAACTACATCTCCCTCGAACAGTTCGAGATCGCGGTCTATGCCGGCGAAGCCCACTCCGAAATGCTCCCGGGCTATTGGAAAGTCGATGAGAAGGAGCCTCACAGGGCTACGATCGTCGCTCAGGACACCCCCGGTGCGGTCCGCTTCCGAAAAGGCTTCTTCGTTGGTGACGGCACGGGCGTTGGCAAGGGCACGTCTGCAGCGACAGTGCTCGCGGACAACTTCGCCCAGGGCCGCCGCAAGGCCGTGTGGTTCAGCCGCAATGAGAGCCTGTTGGAGGATGCGCGACGCGACTGGACGGCAATCGGCGGCTCGATCAATGACATCGTTCCCCAGAGCCGATGGAATCTTGGCGAGGAGATCTCTGGCGAGTTTTGCCTCTTCTCGACCTATGCCACGCTCCGCCAGGCGGCCCGAGGCAGCAAGAAGTCCAGGCTGCAGCAGATCGTGGATTTCCTGGGCCCGGACTTCGACGGTCTGATCATCTTCGACGAGGCGCACGCAATGGCCAACGCTGCCGGCGGAGGCGAAGGTGCTAGAGGGCCCAAGAAGGCTTCGTTGCAAGGCCAGGCGGGTCTGGCTCTGCAGAACCTGCTGCCAAATGCACGTGTGCTTCTTGTCAGCGCCACCGGAGCCACCGAACCGGGCAATCTGGCCTACGCAGTGCGGCTCGGTTTGTGGGGTGGACCAGACGCGCCGTTCCCGACCCGCGACGCGTTCCTCGAGGCAGCTGAAGCTGGCGGAATCTCCCTCGTCGAGCTCGTCGCTCGCGATCTGAAGTCGGCTGGCCTCTACCTCGCCCGGTCCATCTCCATGGCCGGTGTCGAGATCGATCCGCTGCACCACGAGCTGACGCCGAGCGACATCGAGATCTGGGACGCGTGGGCCAAGGCCTTCGAAATCATCCATGGCAATATGGAAGAGGCGCTGAAGGCTACCGGCGTCCTGAACGGCGAAGGCGGAACCGTCAGCGGTGCCCAATTGTCAGCGGCGCGATCGGCGTTTGCAAGCACGTCGCAGCGGTTCTTCGGTGCCCTGCTATCGGGGATCAAGGCCCCCACCATCATCAAGGCCATCCGGGAACACCTGGCCGCAAATGAGGCGTGCGTCGTGCAACTGGTCAGCACGAACGAAGCTGCGCTGGAAAGACGCCTGGAAGAGGTTGGCCCGGGAGCCTGGAACGACCTGAACATCGACCTGACGCCGCGCGATGCGGTGTTCGGGTATCTTGAGCGATCGTTCCCGACCGGTGCCAATACTGAGGTCAAGAACGAGAAGGGCGAGGTGAGCCTCGTTCCCTTGCTCGACGCCCACGGCAACCGGGTTCAGAGCCAAGAGGCCCTCGCGCTCCGCGAAGCGATGATGCTCGATCTAGCCTGTCTGCCAGCGGTTCCCGGAGTGCTCGATGCGATCATCCACGCCTTTGGCGCAGATGCAGTGGCCGAGGTCACCGGCCGTTCCAAGCGCGTCTTGATGAAAAATGGCCGGCAAGTCCTGGAGCGCCGTTCGACGTCAAGCAACCGTGCCGAAACCGACGCCTTCCAGTCGGGTCGCAAGAAAATCCTCGTCTTCAGTGATGCTGGCGGTACGGGTCGGAGCTACCATGCCGACTCAAAATGCGGCAACCAGTTACCGCGAGTGCACATGCTAGCCGAAGGAGGATGGCGCCCGGACAACGCGATTCAGGGGCTTGGAAGGACAAATCGGACCAACCAAGTGCAACCGCCGCTGTTTCGACCGGTATCAACACAACTCCCCGGCGAGCGGCGTTTTCTATCCACCATTTGTCGCCGGCTGGACAGCATGGGCGCGTTGACGCGTGGTGAGCGCCGGTCTGCGAGCAACGGGCTCTTCCGTCCGGAGGACAACCTGGAAACCGCGTGGGCCCGCAGGGCTCAGCTGGCTCTATTCTCAGCGCTCCGAGCGGGCAATGTCGAAGGGATGACCATCGACGAGTTTGAGCGGAAATCCGCCCTGACCTTGCGCGATGAAAGTGGGGTAATGCTCCCGACCGAAAGCATGCCCGCGCTTCACACGTTCCTGAACAGGGTCCTGGCGATGACCGTGGGCGATCAGGAAGCCCTGTTTGCGGCTTTTGACGCAATCCACACCGGGATCCTGGAGAAGGCGAAAGCTGACGGCACCCTGGATCTCGGCATGGAAGACCTTAGGCCAGAAGAGCTGGAGGTGGTTGGTGAGGAAATCATCCGCACTGACCCGGCCACGGGTGCTCAAACCAAGCTGACCACCTTCGTCGCCAAAACCCGCCGGAAGATCCTCAGCTCGTCGGACGCCTTGGACCTGAAAGACAAGTATCGTGCCGGGTCGGTCAGCCTGATGATCAATCAGAAAACCGGCAACGCGGGCCTGATCGTGCACGGCCGGACAATGATCGACGATCACGACCGATTGCATGAAGCCGTGCAGATCATCCAGCCGACCAGCAACAGGCTGAGCGACGTCGAGCGGTTCAAAGAAAGCGCGTGGGAGCCGTGCCCGGAAAATCTCTGGCGTTCGACCTGGGATCAGAAAGTCCTCGCAACCGACCCTTGGGAGACCGAAACGATCAATCTGGTTTCCGGTCTGGTCCTCCCGATCTGGAAGCTGCTCCCAACCCGGCGGGGCAATATCCAGGTCCGCCGCGTTTGTGCCGATGACGGCCGCCGGTGGCTTGGGCTTCTCCTGCATCCTGCAGAAGCGATGCAACTGCGTCACGTCCTTGGGGTCGCGGGTTCCGAAACCTTCACACCCGAACAGGTTGTGAGCCTTGTCCTCGAACAGGGCCGCGACGTTGAACTGGCAGGGGGCTACTGGCTGCGGCGCCGCAAGGTCATGGACCGGTTCCGAATCGAGCTGGATAACGCCGTGACCGAGCGGAGCACCTTCCTGCCGATCGGAATTGTGTACGAAATCATCGCCTACAAAACGAGGCCGTATGTGCCTCTGAGCCGACCGGAAGTGCTCGAAAAACTGCTCGCGACATTCCCTGTCCAGGGCGTCGATAGCTTCCAAGAAGCCGCGTAACCCCACGCAGATAGCCGGGTCCGACCAGACAAAGCCCCGATAGGCGGGCCCGGCTAAAGACACGCGAAAGGGGTATCCCAAACGGAGCCTGACAATGGCCAAGCACGCCCACGCGATCAGCAAAATGCTGACCGTTTCAACAGCGCACCTGACCCAGGAAACGGCTGACAAGCTGTCAGACGAAAGCCTGCCGATGGTCAGCTACCCCAACGAGTACGGGGGATTTGTCTATGTTCCGAGCAATCCGCTCGAACACGAAGATGGTCTGCCTCACGACATCGCCGCGGTCTTCAAGCTGGCCAGGCGAGTGCGTTGCGAATGGATCAAGTTCGACCGCGACGCCGACGAGGTGGAGGGCCTGAAGATATACGACTGGTGAGGCTAATGCCGAACAGGGAGGGAAAGGGACCGGTGCGATGAGCGCACCGGACATGGGGTTCAGGTGCCATGGAGACCCAGAGATGGAAAACGCCGTCGACAACCTGATCGCCACCGTAAGTGCACAGCTCGCCCAAGGGACCGTGCCCTGGCGCAAGCCTTGGGAAAGTGGCCAGAATCCTAGCGAGCCGCTTCGAGCCGACGGCGTCCCCTTCAGCGGGTTCAATGCAATCTTGTTGTCCGTTGTCGCTGCCAGCCAAGGCTTTCGGAGCGCGACCTGGATGACCTACAAACAGGCTGAAAGCCATGGCGGTCAAGTCAGACGGGGCGAAAAAGGCACGCCCGCGATCCTCTACAAAACGCGCGTCAAAGACGACGGACAAGGATCTGACGCCGCCGGTAGCGGCGAAGACGGCAGCGGAAAGGTGCTCCGATTCCTCAGGTCGTATACAGTCTTCGGGGCTGACCAGATCGACGGCTTGCCTGAGCACTTCTATGCAACCAGGCCAGCCCCCACGGTCGCCGAAGGCATTATCCCGCCCGAAATTGCCGCAGTGCCGGCGGAAGTAATCTTCGATGGTTCGGACCCAGCCTACTATCCGAAACAGGACGTGATCCGCATGCCGACCGTCAGTGCGTTCCGAAGCCATGCAGACTGGCTGTCGACCTACGGACACGAACTTCAGCACTGGACGGGCGCTACCCACCGACTGGATCGCGGCCTCGAGCGCTATCACCTGGATCACTCTGTGCGCGCAGCAGAAGAACTGGTCGCTGAGCTCGGCACCATGCTGCTGTCGATGCGGCTGGGTTTGCCGATGTCGCAGGACCTGCTCGACAATCACAGCGCCTATATCGCCAGCTGGGCCAAGAGCCTCGAAGATACCCCCAGCGCCCTGCTAAAGGCCGCAGGTCAAGCGCAGAAAGCAGTGGATCACCTGCTCAGCTACAGCGCGACGGAACAGAACTTGCCCCAGAAGGAGGCGGCATGACCGCAACGGAGCTCCAGTCGCCCGGGGCGGCAAACAATCCGGAGACCGACCGCTCCCCCGATATTTGGTGGAACGGGAGGCGACAGGTGAACGGCAAGACCGTCCATGACCCGCTGACAATCCGGGACCAAAACGGCTTGATCGTTAAAATCTGCGCGACGGCAAAAGAGGCGAGAAACCTCATTCGAGCCAACAACAAAGCCGAATGGATCAGAACCAGGTCCTGACCAAAGCAAAGCCTCAACCCCGCCTCCGGAGCGGGGTTGTTTTGCTGAGGTCAACAGGCCCCGCGCAAACAGGTTTAACCGGTTAAACCAAGAGGGGTGAGGGAGGGCTAGAACTTTCGGGCCGCCGATTGGGTGGTCGACAGGAGGAACCATGACCTACCGCATCCACACAACCTTGCCGGACTATGTGCAGGCCGAGGAGGACGAGGCCGGCAAACCGACCAACAAGGGCAGCAAGCCCGTCTGGAGCGGAATCGGGAAACCCCCCGTAATCGGAGACACTGTTGAGGTCGGGATTAACGACCGAGGTCGCGGCACTGTCAGGTCGTACTTCGTCGACAGTGGCTGGCTGGGCGTGCTTGTTGACCTTGAAGCGCCTCCTGCGACCTATCTCAAACAGTGTGGCGGGAACCCACCCTGCCACGTGTTTGGTGCCGAACTAACGGTTTTGCCGCCAACGGACGCTGAAGGGAAATTCTCTCCGGATCAGCTCAACAAGCTTCGCGAGGCCTACCTAGACCTACCGGCCATTGATCCCATCAGCCCGACCTATTCGGCCCTCACGCGCGCGCTGGACAGCCTCGACAACGGACAACTGCGCCAACTCGCCAATGCCGATGTGCGGTTCCTGTCGGCCCTCTCCCTCAATCGCTGCATTCGTCGCGGCTGCTGAGCAGGAGGGCGTAATGAATAAGGTTGTTACCCTCACCCAAATACCCGCTCGGGACAGGCGGTTCAGTATCCGCCGAGAGTGGTGCGGATATCGGAACCAAAGGTACGTCGCAAGATTCTGCGGTGACTTCATCGGACAGGCAAAAACACGACGAGAGGCTCGGGACCTGGCTGCAGTCTGGAACGAGCAACGGATGGCTGCATAGGCCAGCACAGGGGAGGGGAGGGCTCGCAGATGGCGAGCCGATGGAAGGGATGAGCCCAGAACCGGCTGGAGAACTCCAATGGCCAGTCTTGCCGTCCTCTCCCCCCAATCTTTGCTGCCGGGCCTGTTCCATACTGACGAGCGCCGCAACCGCTTGAGCGCCCTTGATCCGTCGTCGGGGGTGATGCTTGCAGCAAAGGCTCTCTGTCGAACCCTTGATACGGTCGCCGCGGACGCACGCCACGATCCAACGGATCAGGCCATCGCAAGAGACCACCGATACCGGTTGGCGATGTCTATCGCCTTGCCGCTTTCGCTGGGCGGACCCGTTCGCCGCCAAGAAAGTTTCCGCATGCTCGCAGCGATGGCGACCAAGGTGGCACGCGAAAAGGGCCTGACTGGCCCAGCAGGGCTTGCGCTACACGCAGCAAAGCTCCTGACCGAGGCCGTCCTGGGAGCCGAATGTGATGCCAAAGAGCGGCTGCACCAGGCGATAGACGCGGCCATAGATGCAGCGGTGGCTCACGGAGCCTTACACGATCGGGACCTTCGACAGGTCCGCGCGCAGGCTGAAAGCCTCGCATCGCAAATGACCCGGCCGCGCCGTCACTGACGCGAAACCTCAGCCGACCCCGACACGACAGCCGAACAAAGATCGGCACCAACCGAGAGGACGCTCCAATGAGCCCAGAAGCGATCTGGAGGCGTAGCCAGGCCCTGCGCCAGTACCGAATGGACTTCAGCGGTCACTTCGAGCCCAAGCCAATGACGAGACCCCCGAGGCTGTTGATTCTGGCCTGTTCAGCGACAAAACGCGACCTGATCGGCCCCGCCCGCGCGGTCTATAACGGCCCGCTCTATCAAACTCTCCGGACAGTCGATCCCGACGGCGAAATGGTCGATCTGGCGGTGATCAGCGCCAAGTATGGCCTGATCGACGGCAACCAGATCATCACGCCCTACAACGCGGTGATCGACGATGCGGCTAGAGATCGGATGATCGCAGCTGGCCCGGACGAACTCTACCCGCAGGGCAACCTGAGCCAGACAACGCCATCCGGTTTAAGGGCAGCACGAGCGAAAATCGGGGCCCGGACCAGCCCTGCGAGCACGCTCACCACCATGTCAAACCGCCTTGGTGGGCCATACACCGACGTCGGAATAGCCGGCGGACACCGATATATTGCCGTGGTGCGGTCATGGCTGGATCGGGGCTGGCCAAGAGCCATAGACCCAACTGCATGCGTGACGACCATCAACGGAGAGATCGGCAACATGCGCAAAGCGCTGCGCGCGTGGATCGAGCACCCGAGGGAATCGCGCAGCTGAAACCACATGCTGAAACCAGACAGGCCGCCACCTTACCGTGGTGGCCTTTTGCTGTGGATCGACTGCAGGCCGTGAGGAGGGGTAAGGGCTGGTTCGGGTGACTGGTTGGTCTGTTGGAGACCGGCCAAGCCTGGAGCTTCACGATGACCGATCTCACCCCTCAGATCTCGCATATGGCCGAGCCGGCTGAAAACATCATCGGCTTCATCGCCCGGGAGCGATCGATCAACATCGTCAGGAGGCGGGCCCGCAATCTTGGAGCCGAAAGTCTCGCCGACCACGAGCTGCTGGCGCTTCATCTTCCTGAAGTGGCCGGCGTAGACGTGCTGGACCAGGCTGAAAGGCTGCTCGAGCGGTTTGGATCACTGGCCGCTGTTCTGGCTGCGACCGAGTCAACGCTTTGCCATTTGATGGGCGTCGACGTGGGCACCGCTATCACGGCCACGCGCGAGATTGGTCGCCGGGTACTCCATGAGCCGATTGTCGATCGACCGGTCATGTCAAATTGGGCGGCCGTCGAGCGGTTTTTGCGCAACGAGATGTCTCATTCCGAGGTTGAGATCTTCGCTGTGCTCTGGCTCGATCACGCCAACCACCTGATCCGCTACGAGCAGCTGTGGACCGGGGATGCGAAATTCGCGCCGGTATTTGCCAAGGAGTTCGTCCGTCGAGCGATCGAGCGCGGGGCTGTGAACTGCATAATCAGTCACTGCCACCCTTCGCGGTCAGCTGAGCCGTCAAGCGCCGATATCCTCATGACCAAGAAGCTGAAGGAGTGCTTGGCTCTGGTCGACATCAAGATGCACGATCATGTCATCGTGGCCGGGGACAAGGTGGTCAGCATGCACAGCCTCGGGCTGATGTGAACCTATTGGCTCAGAAAGATCTGCTGTCCGGACGGAGCCAGCCGCCGGACAATTTGATCGTACTGCCATTGAAAGGCCCATGCGGCGAGGATCAATGCGCCGGCTCCAATTCGGATCATCCAGCCGGTCCTGGAAACCTCAGCTGCGCTATAGGCGCTCATATCTATGAGGTGCGTCTTGGCAACCAGGAGCGGGCCGAACGCCACGACAATGGCCAAAGCGATCACGATCCAACGGAAGAGCAAACGCCATAAGCCACGGGTGTTCAGAAGAACAAGAAAGGTGAGGTGGCGAAGGGCTCGCATGACCGGATCCGTTGAAGGCGTTGCGAGATTCTGACGTCGAGAACCGAACGGTGCAAGAGCTCTATCTTTGGCCAGAGGCCTGCACTGTGCCGGTCTAGGGTCATCCGTTCCAACCGGATGGGCCATGGCTGACTATCGCAGGGGCCATGATGGCAAGCACCTCTGCGATCCGAAATAAGGCGTCATAGCCTCTGCGAGGCAGGACACTCATTCCTGCCGTCAAACAGACCCGGGTTGGGCCTTTCGACATGCATGACCGGCCGAGATGGGCCGGTAGGCTCAATGCTCATCACGTGGCGGCTAGAGCAGCCATTGCTCTGAATACGGCCTCGCGGACATCAAAATCGAGCCTGCAATGCAGAAGAGACTGTGGCTGGGTGTAGCCTTGCCGACCTCTTGGGCCAATGCATGACGCGGGCTTGGCAGGTGGTAGATGGCGAGCCCTCGCCAATAGTCGCGGAGATCTGTGCGCAACCACCGAGCGCGGCGAAGGCATCAGGCGTCGAAAGCCAGGTCTGCGGCACGAACTGTTGAACCGAGAGAACCACCAACCGGGCTAGTGAAGCTCTGCCCGCGGCGATCTGGAGGACATGGCGAGCGCGGGGACGGAGGGCTTTGCTCGGTTGATTTCCGGCCGAAGGCTCACACGCCGAGATCTTCATCGGCAACGCCCGTCCACATGCGGATCTGGCCGAAACCCCCAAGCCCTTACGGTTCAACGATCAACGAGTACCCGTCGAGTGGCTTGCGTCAGCTCGGAACCGATTGAGACAGCACGGCAGTCTTGCGGATAGCCGGTCCACCTTCGGCGCATGGCATCAGCGATATTGAGGGTGGGCCTGCGGTTGGTGGATTCGACAGTGAGGAAGAGCCGGTGCTGCGAGGCCTGGGAGTCTTCCAGCAGCGCCTTGATCCTGGACCTTGCCGCCCCCTGAGCCGGGTTAAAGGGCGCCCCTGCGGGACGTCGCCAGCGATCCGCTGCGCGGCCCCTTGATCCCGCCTCTGACGGGCGCGGCTGAAGAGGTCCAGAGGCGCGGCCGGAAGGCGGCCTCTCCGGCAAAGCCGGCCCTTCAAACATCACTAGGGTCTCATCCCATGTCCAACCTGAACCTCACCTCCGACCTCAACACCTTTGAAGCCCTCTGCGCCGCCGTCGATGACGGACGTGGCCACCCCGAGCAAGACCAACTGGCCCAGCTAGGTCAATCGATCATCACCGAGGTGATTGACGCTTTCGCCAACACCGCCATGGAAGACAGCCTCGGAATGATCGTCGAGGGCCTGCTGGGCGGGTTCCAGTCGATCAAGATCCGCCTCGAGCGGGACTGGGATCGTGCCGGCGACGAAGTGAAGCGGCTTACGCGCGACTTCGACGGTTCGGAAATCGCCGACGTCGAGCTGCAGGAAGCCACCCAGAAGGCCCGCGCTATCGAGGCCATGATCCAAGCCATTTCGATCGCCCAAGAAGGCGGTGCAGAGGCCTACACCACGCAAACCGGTGATATCTGGTCGCCCTGGAAGGGATCAACTCGTCGCACCGCTTCCACCATGGCCCAAATCGACGCTCGAGATGCCGTTCGAGCCAAGCGCGCGACCCAGCATAACGCTGTCGATCCCGGCGCATACGTTGTGGCCTTCCGTGCTTCGCCGATGGCTACCACTCAGCTTGATGCCTCGCGGGTGTTCGATGCGCTGAACTGGGCCCTGACGCAGTGGCCGACCATGAAGCTGGCGACCACCGGTGCCAAGGGTCCGGAGCGTCTGGCAATCAGCTGGGCCAAACAGAAGGGTGTGGATGTGATCCTTTCGACCGTCGACTTCAGCAAGGATGGGAAATCTGCTCCCTTCCGCGCCAACGACCGGATGATCGCACTGGATCCCGTGGTCACCCTCACCCTGGCCAACAGCCTGGATGCCGCAGTGGCAGAAACCGCCAAACCCTTCGGTCCGGCTCAGAACGCTGGTCAGGAAGCCGAAAAGAAGGGCCTGCGCCACATGGCCATCGCCGTTAAGGCGCGTCACTGACGCGCCTGTTGGCCCCGTCGGCTTAGGCCGGCGGGGCTATCTGGTGGGTTCTGAAAAAGCGGAGGGCTTGAGATTACCAGGAAGCGGAAGGGTCTCGACCGGGGGTTCGGCCCGCTTCTCAGCTTCAACGCAGATCACGTGAGTCGACAGCGAAAAGCCCACGACAAACATCGACCCGGCCAGTGAGGCGCCCAAAAGTGCCTGGACCAACCGGAGGTCAAAGCCTAGCCCCGTCATCAGTAGCATCAGCACGAGCAGCACGCCGAACTGAACCACGAACATGAACGCACCGGCCCGAAACCCGAACTCGGCGACAGCGTCGATCCGGTCTCTCATGGAAACCGGTGTCGGCTCCTGCAGAAATAGCTCAACGCCGGCGGCCCAGCGGCGGTCGATCTTCTTCTGATTGGCGATGTATAACCTGAGCTGGACTGCCGATGGCGCAGCGCGTCCCGGATAGCTCTCTGGCGTGAAATCGCACACCCGCACCAGGTCTTCATCGCTGAGCATGAGCAGGCGATCGGTTAGCGACGCGCCAGTAATAATCCACTCTCGATCGACCCCTAGCTCGCTCTGTAGGGCGACGAGTCCGGTGGCTGGGATCTTTCGTTTTCCGGTTTCAAAGGACAGGTATTGCCAGAGTGGAACCTCACAAAGGCGAGCTGCCTCTTCAGCTGGGACACCCTCAAAGCAACGCGCGGCGCGAAGTCGGGCACCGAGATGGGCGTGCGGGTATTCTGCAGTGCTACCAAACACCAAATGACCGCCGGTAGGGGATCGCCAATCTGCGCGCGCGGCAACATGACTCTTTGGGTGACCTGGCTCAAGGGCCAGATGGGCTCTATTCGGCGACAAGCACCTCACAAGGCCCCGATCCGAGGATCGGGTCCTTGCGCCGCAAGACGATCTCGTAGCCCGCGAGCGGTCTACTTAGATCTCGGCGTGACGATCCCGGTCACGAAGAGCGATCCATCACTGCGCGAAGGGGAGGGGGAGGGACCAGCGAGGCGGGCCCGGGCAGAACGGGCGACAGGAGCCGCCTATCATGACCTCGACAAGACAAGCCCCAAGAGGGCCAAGCCTTGGTGCGCCGATCGATGGGCCACTGGCGAAGATCGACGTGCGAAAATCCATTCCGCCAGAGGTCGACCTGGCCAGTTACGACTACATCGTCATCTGCATGAGCGGCGGGAAGGATTCCATCGCAAGTGTCCTAACACTCCTCGATGCTGGCGCAGATCCAAACGTCATAGAGCTGCACCACCACAGGATGGATGGTGACGGACCGCCCCTCATGGAATGGGCGTGGGAGTCCAGCTACTGTCGCAGGCTGGCCGAAGCATTGGGCCTTAAGATCTACTTCAGCTGGCGCGAGGGCGGCTTTGCTGCCGAAATGGATCGCGACAATGCCCCAACAGGCGCTGTCTGTTTTGAGAGCCCGGAAGGGTTTCGGCGGGTCGGCGGCAACTCGAAATCTCTAGGCACACGCGGCCTGTTCCCGCAGAAAACCAACTCGCTGAGAACCCGTTGGTGCAGCGCGACCGGAAAAATCGATGTGCTCGATGCCGTGCTCCGGAACCAGGACCGTTTCCTTGGAAAAAGGACACTGGTTGTCGATGGCACCCGTGCACAGGAGAGCACGGGGCGAGCCGGCTACGAGACTTTCGAAGTGCATCGTGCAGACGCCAGAGCCAAGAAGCAGCGCCATGTTGACACCCTGCGCTGTGTTCATGCCTGGAGCGAAGCCGAAGTCTGTGAGATCCTTCGGCAGCATGGGGTAGTGCCGTCGCTCGCCTATTGGCTGGGTTTCTCCCGGCAAAGCTGCATGGCCTGCATATTTTTGGGGAGCGCGGGCTACCGCACATTGCTCGATCTATTTCCCTCACGGTTCAGCTTGATCGAGCAACGGGAGGCCAGGTCAGGCAAGACGATCACAATGGGCCGCACCGTTCGCGAGATCGCGATGATGGGTGAGCCGTACAGTGCAGCGCTCCAGCGACGGGATCTCATCGGGATCGCCCTGGATGACGTCTACCGGCCGCCGGTCCTTTGCGATCCAGCACTCTGGTCACTTCCGCCGGGTGCTTTTGGAAAGGCCGGCGAGGGGCCTGGCTAGGGGACTTAGGCCTGCGATCCAACGCCTGTGATCAAGCCGCCGCCGTTGCCGCGACGCCGTGACTGCCACGTACCAAGGCTCAGAAGGATCAACGTCAAGGTCAGAACCGCGTTGTTACCCGTCGCATAGATGATCGGGCTGACGAGCTTGGCGAGCAAAAGCGCATGCACAGCGCACTGGATCGCCATCAAGGCGACGACGGCACGGATCCACGGTTTAGGATACTTGAAAACCAGGTGGATGAAGTAGACGGTGACAATACCATCGAGGGCCAGCAGAACGCCCGACGTATGCGGCGTATCGGCAAAGCGGATGATGAATGTCGCCACAAAGGTGACGAATAGCATGCTCGCGCCGGCGGACTTCTCAGCAATGCTGCCCATGAACATCGCATAGAGCGTAGCCGCTAGGGTGAAAGCGGTCTCAACCACGTAAATCAACATGTTTGGACCTCGCCTTTTCGGAGCCAACGCAACGCATAGACAACACTCACTATACCTTGAGATGAAACTGCCGGGTGTGGTCGCGTTCGTCAACCAAGAGCAGGGCCGATTCTGCACCAAAGCCCGTTACCGATACCGCAGCGTCCAAAAGACAGGCACCGGGGAATGCGTAGTTGAGGCGCTCCCAAAGCAGGCTCCACCTGACAAGGACCCCTGAGAACGCCGAACAGGCCACGAGCGAAATTCCCTAGATTCCAACGGATTCACGGCCAGACCCAACATTCCGTCGAATGCGAAGATCCGGACCGCAAGCCCGAGGGAACACGCACGACCCTCCTACCTGAGCCGAGGCGCTCGCGTGATGAAACTGAGCAGTGCGACAATGCGACACGGCCGGCTGAAGTCACCAGACAGGCCGCGCCAAACCAGTGGCGGACGACAGCGGGGACGCTGAGCCAGGAGACCAGGAGCAGCAGGCTCGCCTCAGAACCAGAGGACCAGCAACGTACTTTGAACGGTGCGCATCTCTACTCCCATCGAAAGTGGCCAGGACAGCCCGCCGCAACGCAAGAACCCGCGATCGATCACTCGGTGACTAGGGCGCGTCGGTCATCCCTCAAAGTCGACCTGCAAGCAGGCGTAGGGCGGGTCCCTCCGGGTTTCGGCCTGAAGGCCTGCCAACCCGGTTCCTCCCACCCTTACGGACTTTGGGTCCTCCCTTGATACGCGCCCTTGGCGTCTCCGTGATCGCGGGCAGACCCGCGAGCAGCTGGGAAGTCTCCCGGCTGTATTTCGAAAGGAGAAACGACCATGCGCTCCCACAATCAAGTCACCCTGCTCGGCGCCCTGGGGTCCGACGCTGAAATCCGCACTCTGGGCAATGGTGACCGCGTCGCCAATATCCGCCTCGCTACTTCGGAAACTTGGCGCGACCGGGACACCGGTGAAATCCGGAGCACGACCGAGTGGCACCGGGCCAACTGCTTTGTTCCGGGCATCGTCGATTACCTGGAAAAGAACGGCAAGAAGGGCCTGACGGTGTTCCTGCAGGGCTCGCTCAAAACACGGAAATACGTCAGCGACGGCGTCGAAAAGTATTCGACCGAGATCCGCATCGAAACCCTTTCGGGCATCACCGCCCGGCAGTCCGAAGCGGCCTAAGCATCAGGGGCCCATCCCGCTTGGCGGGGTGGGCCTTAGCTGTGTTTACGCCTCGCCTTGATGATGAGAGCTACGCCCCATCCACCAGCGCACCAGGTCATCGCCAGGAGGATAATCACCGATAGGACGGAAGCGCCGGGCAGCGAGGACGTCAGAATTCCAGCAGAGATCGCGGCTGACAGCACGATCAGGACGACACCGGCCATGACTTGGCCCCGCAAACGTCGCCTAAGCTCTAAGTCTGCGACTGAGCCCGCGGAACTATCGCTCTGCTCACCATCGGATTTACGCATCGTCTCTACCCCCGGTGGAAGTTGTCAGGAAACCACCTCGGCATCAAGCGCACTTGTCAGACAAACGGAGCGAACCGAGCGGAACTGTCTCCCTGCGATGCGCCAAGGCCGCGATTGATCACGCCGAAAGCGGGCCAGGCCGGAGACGAGACAACGGCAAGCCGTCCTCCGCTTTGCTTCGGCCCTTCGGGTGTCACGTCGCCTTTCCCTGCCCCTGAAGGAGGCGTGATCGCGGCGCTGTGTCGCGAAGGGAGATCAACATGACTTCGCCGAACCGCTACCGTCTGGTCCTTGCTGTGGCTCGTTGCCTCCACGCCCTGTCTCACCAGCTCCACCGCCGAGACAAGAAGAGCCGCCTGAGCCAGTGGTTCAGTGACCTGGGCGACCGGGTGGCCTGGATCGCATACCGATGAGCCGACCGGCGACGTCCTGCGGGGCGTCGCCTTTTGCCTGATCTGTGAATGGAACGTCGATCGGCTTGCCGGTGGGCGCCTTTGTCATGTCCGTCGCGGCAGTTAGCGCCGCAGCGAACCTGGCCTGCGGCTCCCAAACGGTGGGAGCAGCTCCAAACCGGTTCGAGGCAAAGGCCCCTTACCGACAGCGACCGCCCCGGAGGCGAACGTGGAACAAGCCTCTGCAGGCCGATCGAGGGCACAAACAGGCCAGCGTCGCCGGGGTAGCTCTAGGGTCTAGCCTGACGTCTAACCGTTGAGTGGCGTGCCCGGTCAGATCCCCCAGAGCGCTCAGATCATGGCCGAAGGATGCAGCGCCAGATCGGCCAGCTTTGCGGGCGGGAGAGAACTGCGGCCGTCCGTGCAGCGGCGCGGGTTTCTATGGTGCGCTGACGGCCGGCGGCGGGTTGCCGATTGTGGCTGGAGACGGCCGAGGTGCTCAACCCGGAGAACACCCTTTGGGTAACCAGGCTCCTGAAAGATCGGGTGCACAACCAGGGCTTCGAATTCGACGCGGCGGACCAGTGCAGGGTGTCATCGAGCTAGAGACCAGTGCATCGAGGCGATCCGAGGAAGCCAGGCATTGGATAGCGGTCGCCGTAGGGGTGAGTTTCTGGAGGTCATCACAGGGCCCGGCTGCTTTCACTTCTCGGTCCACAAAGCTCTCCGTGTTTTCCGGAAAGACCGGTCCGTCGCAAGAACCCGCGATCGATCACTCGGTGACTAGGCCGCGTCGGTAGCCCCTCAAAGTCGACCTGCAAGCAGGCGTAGGGCGGGCCCCTCCGGGTTTCGGCCTGAAGGCCTGCCAACCCGGTTCCTCCCACCCTTACGGACTTTGGGTTCTCCCTTGATACGCGCCCTTGGCGTCTCCGTGATCGCGGGCAGACCCGCGAGCGGCCGGGGCTTCTCCCGGCAGCAACCTTGGAGAGCGATTATGAAGTCCCTGAACGAAGTTACGCTGCTGGGCACTTTGGGTGCTGACGTCGAAATTCGCACCACCACGAGCGGCGACCGCGTGGCCAATATGCGTCTGGCTACCGACGAAAGCTTCCGCCGCGACGGTGAACTGGTCAAGCGCACCGAATGGCACCGCGTGAACTGCTGGATCCCGGCCGTCGTCGAGTATCTCAGCATCCACGGTCTGAAGGGGACACCGCTCTTGGTCCAGGGGGCCCTCAAGACCCGCAAGTGGGTCGATCAGTCCGGGGTTGAGCGTTACTCGACCGAGATCGAGGCCAACAACATCATCAACCTCACCAAGAAGCCAGCCACCGACCAGCGCGAAGAAGAGCCCGCGCCGCGCACGAGCCGGGGCCGCAAGTCGAAGCCGGCGCAGGAAAGCTTCGCCCACGATGATGCGGATAGCATACCCTTCTAAATCAATGACTTAGGCCCTATCTGGAGCGTTCCTGATAGGGCCTTGGCCTTCCTCAGTCAAGGACATCATCCATGCTTTTTGACCATCACGAGCCTCTTTCCCCGGGGCTTCAGGCGATCCTGTTGGCCGCTGACGATGAGGACGCTTTGGGCGTCTGGCTCAGCGAGGACGCCTTGCGCAGGGAACTGCAGCAGGGGCGGAACGGGTGTTTTCGTCATCAAAACGAAGAGTAGGGAGCGGTGCTCCCTGCTCTTCTGCCGTCAGTGAGTTGAAGGGCTTTTGAGGAGCAGTGGCTGCTGATCGCGCGCTTCCCTGAAAGAAGGGCCTAAGCTGCGCTTAGACCCTTCTTTCAGGGAAACCCCGGATTCGTCGATCTGGACTCCGGCGGGGTGGCTATCGACACAGGCGTGCCGAGAGTCGAGCGTTCGCGAAAGTGCGGTTTGATCTGCAGGACATCGCCGTGTTCTATCTCGGACTGAAGAGAGCGTAGCTGCCGGGGTCAGCGAGTCGCGCAGGCAGTTGACGTCAATCGAATAACTCCCGGTACGGCATGTGGGACATGATGCGACCATCGGACTCTGCCAAGAGGCAGAATGAACACTCGATTGCAACTCGGCTGGAAAGTGTCCGCAGAGCGGCCGGGCTGACACAAGCGGCGTTCGCCCTCCAGATTGGCGTTCCGAAACGGACATACCTCGGGTGGGAAAGAAACGAGCGTGAGCCGCCAATCTCACTTCTAGATGCGCTGGAGCGGGAGTTCGGCGTCGATCCAATCTGGCTAATTCGAGGCGGGGCCTTTCAGACACGCGTCACCGGGCAAGTCGATAAGACGCAGCTGTACGAGGCGTTGGGCGCCGTTGATCGGGAGATTGAACGTCATGATCACCATCCATCTCGTGATCAGTTCGTCAGCCTCGTCGCCGAAGTTTACGAGCTTCTAACCGGCCCAACCGCGAGAATCCGCGAACTCATTGCAAAGGATCTCGGGGAACGAGCGAGATGAGCAAGGCGGTGACGCGACCAGGAGATCGAGCGCATCAGGCAGCGGGCACGATTGTCGCATCAGCTTCGATAATTCGCATTCTCTGTGAGAATTTCCGTCGCAGGCTTCTGAGAAAATCGCTCTGCCGATTTGATTGGGGCGCGCCCAAGGGGGGCGGGCTCTATTCGACGCTTCGCGCCTCACGGAGCCATCGCCAGGGCGAAGTCTCCGCGCCTTGACCGCCTGCGGAGCCCCGAACGGGTCTCCTCCGTCTAGGCGTAACGATCCCTCGCGCAAAGCTAAGCAGCACGACCAGCACAGGGTGGTGCGACGTGGCTTGTGGGCCAGTGCGGCAGGCTCATGATCAGGCCCGTCCAGGGAGGGGCAGGGAAAAAAGGGGCAGCCCTGATCCTGGGGGTAGGAGAACAACATGGACGATTTCGACACGGACTACGAGCCGGACGAGATGGACGAAGATGCCCGCCACTTCGCCGATGAAACCGACGAACCTGACTTGGTCGCTGATCTTCGGCGACAACTCGGCACCGGCGGCGACGGCAGGTAGAGGGGCAGCAAATGAATGCCTCAACCGTTTCACGTCTCGCAGCTGCATTTGCCGGGAAGCTGAGGGACGCATTCACCGACAAAGAATGGGAGGAGATGCGAAGCCGGAATGCGGCGCCGGTTTTTGCGGGAAGCTGTGCCTCCCACGACTTCTGCGACGCCAATATGGTGATGGCCGCCTCTTTCCTGGAACTGTTGGGCAGAGACCTCACCTGGCAAAACGACGATGGGTCGCACAGTCCTGAATCCGAAGCTGACTTCACGCTCTGGAATTCTGCATGGGACGAGGCCAGGCGAGAGTATTTGACCAACCGACCGGAGGAACGATCTGCCAAGCCTCACTAGGTGGATACGAGAGCGATGACTGAAGGGGCTTAGGCCCCTTCTTTTTTTGCACAGCATCGAGTTCCCGAGCCCAGCATCTCTCCCATGGGATTGTTGCCCGCTAGCGGATTGGAACGTTCATGGCGACCAGTCGACGGGCGCTGTCCAGTTCAATGACCGGACGGCGACCCGCGAGCCAAGAAAACAGGCTTAGATGCTCCTCAGGACAAACACTGTCAGTGGTGACCAGGCCCCGTGCGCCAGACCCTATGGAGAGGCTCGTCGTCAAGTCGGTCAACGGCCGTGCCGTAGCCGCCAGTCGCAAGGCTTTGGCGGTGACCGTCTAGCCGTTAGCGAGCCGCTGTGGGGGGGTCTGGCTCATTCGGAGCCTGGAGGACCAACCATGACTGTTCAAGCCTTCCTGAGGGCTCTCTATCGTTTCCTGGATGTCTTTCTGCGGGCGCTCGACGAGATCGAGTGGGCCAGTGGCGAGATCGAAGCCTATAGCCCGGGTCGCATGTTCGACGCTTCTGGCGTTCCGACCAGCGATCCGGGTTCGGCTCAGTTCTGGGAGTTCTGAGATGCTGCCCGACTAGGCGGATCCTGCTGAGCAGGGTCCGCCTTTTTTATGCTGGAGCTCCAGCCCCGATGAGACCGTGAGGTGTCGGAGACCGAATGGTCGCGGGTAGTGGTCAGGAGACGCGGCTATCGTCGTCGTGTTGGCGCGAGCGGGTGGTCCAGCCATTGGTGGACAGAACCCCGGCTAGAACGTCGATGGAGACCACTACAAGAACCAGGCCGGCCAAGCCCTGCATGACCAGGCTATGGGGCGGACGAGCTGCAAGATAGCCAAAGGCCATGATCGCGACCAGGCCGACGGTGTGAAACATGATCCGGCGTGGGGTCAGTCTACTGGCTGGGGTTTGATTGCGCTTCGCGCGGGGAGACGACATCGAGGCCTCGCGTTGTTTGATCCGGAGGCGGCCAGTGGACGCCACGGGGATTGAATGACGCTTCGCGTCGGAGGGGAAAACGGGCTGCTATGCCGCCAAATCCGACTGATTTGGATCATCAGCGATGGCTCGCAGGAGATCGACCAGCTGGCGACGAACACGGGGCTGCTGGATCTTCGGGAAGAGCTCGGCGATCTGCAGACCTTCGTAAGTGTCGAGAAAGCCGCGCAGGGTTTCCTCGAACTGGACGCAGATCTGATCTGGCCCGGCAGCTTCAAGCGGATCTGGCAGGCCCTCGAAGAAGAACTCGATCGGCACACTCAGGATCCTGGCCATGTCGTAGAGCTTGGAGGCGCTGACCCGGTTTGCCCCGCGTTCGTATTTCTGGATCTGCTGGAAGGTGAGCCCCAAGGAATCCGCCAGATGTTCCTGGCTGAACCCCAAGACCTTGCGCCTCAATCTAACGCGCCGCCCGACGTGCACGTCGACCGGATTGGGCTTTCGGGCTTCGCTCTGTTCCAACAAGATCACCTCCGCCAGTTGTGATTGAATCTTTGCACACCTTCGGTGGATTTGGAATCTCTCTCGGTTCACGAGCGGATGATCTGCCGGGATTTTCCACGGCAGGCCGGTAGGAGGCCGATCAAGCGCGTAGCAAATGATCATCGGACCAAGCGCACTGGGGCGTCATGCTTTGCGGCCGGACCAGTTTCGGGGCGGGCGGGCTCTGGCTCTAGGCCACGGATGCCGGAGCGGAACGCGATCCAACACGACCATGCCCAGGGCGCCGACCTTCAAAGTCAACCTCGCAAGCGAGGCGAGCTGGGGTGACCCTCGGCCCTTCGACGCAAAGCGTCTGCCAGGGCCGTTTCCCACCAGCTCGAACTTTTTCGGCCAGCTGCTGCCCCGGGCCGGATGGGTCGTGATCGCGGTTTAACCGCGAACCGGCTGGATCCTCTGGCCGGGAGCTGACGAGCCTCAGATGCCCAAACCCGAAACCGCAATCGTCGTGGAAGAGCTCATGACCGCCCAAGAGCAACGTTTGAAGTGGGCCGAGTTGAGTCACCTGCAGCGTCTGGCTCAGGTCTGCTCATATCGCGCAATGCAGCGGAGCGGCCGGCAGATCTATCATCCGTTCGCGTTTCCGATCAGCGAGATGTCCAGGCCCTACAGCGCGGCGGCATGACAATGGACAAGTCCGCGGAGCCGAAGGTCCTGAACAAGCGCACCGATCCGATTCCGGCCAACGCGTTCTATGGCGGCCGGGCCGGTGATTGGGGGAACCCGTTTGTCATGGGGCGACATGGAGACCGTGCTGCGGTTGTCGCGAAGCATGAGGCTTGGCTTCGGGACCAGCATCATCTTCTGCGCCGTCTGGACGAGCTGAAAGGTCGAGATGGCGTGTGCTTCTGCGCACCGAAGGCATGTCATCTGGATCTAATCGTGCGCCTGGCAAACAGCACACGAGAAGAACGCATCGCTTGGTGGCGATGCGATCCAGTCTGAGGGGCGCCGGCGACACGCTGCGCGGTCGGATCGGCGACTGACTGCACAGTGAACGCTCGCGGCTCTCCTAGACCTGGACCTTTGGTCCATCGGTCTGCGGTCGCGGTCGCGTCGGACGAGGGATGCCGGCGGGGTCAGCATGGCCCTCGACAACGAGGGCGCTGACCGACGCCGACTGACAGGTCCAGGGCGCTCAGGGCTCAGCTCGATCCCTTGGCTTTGCCATTGGGATCATCGATCGCCATCGCGTCTGCAGAGGTGATCCGGACGGCCTCGCATTCCCTCCCTTGAGGGGAGGGGCGAGGCGTGTCCTACGGCCAGGTTGGTGATCGCTGTCCTCGAGGTCGCGCATGGTCGCAGTGCGGCCATCTAAGCTCCCGTCGGACAGCGTCAAACCGGTGGGTCCGGCCGGGCCAACGAAATCTCCATGAGATTTCGCCGTCGCCGCTTTACGACGACGAAGCCCGGCCTACTGATCCTGGAAGGCGACGTCATCCCATCGTTTCACATCCACCCCGAAGTCAAACGGCTTTGCCGTTTCCCCTGCGCGCCAGCTTCGCCGTCGCTACTGTGACTGCGGGGCCCCGGCTGTGACCCACTGGTTCAACGTCGCTCACGGTGAGCGGCTTCGGAGAACCAGATCATGCTCTCGATCATAACGAACCTAACCAACCGCATGTTCACTCGCTCAGGCAAAGTGCCAGTGTTCCTCGTGAGCCAGAGGGACTTGAATGCTCATGTTGTTGACTGGGCTGACGAGGAGCGGTCACGCGAAGCCCAACTCCAGTACGAGATGTGGGCGGCGGAGGAAGCAGAGATCACGGCGGAGTGGGTAGCAATGTCCGACGAGGAGCGCTCGAAGATCTACTGCGCTTTCGCGGACGACTGGTACTCGAATAATCCGATGGCGGGCGAAGGGCGCTACGGCGGGATCTGCATGGCGATGCTGCCTCGGAAGGAGGTCAACTGAGGGGCTTTGGCCCCTTTTTTTGTCGCAGCGAAATCAGAAGCGTCGGCCGCTAAGCTTTAGCCGACGGATCGACAACTGTTTAGGCGGTGATCGCTACCGGCTCCCCTCGATCCTGGGCTACGCCTTCGGATCATCGATCGCCATCGCGTCTGCAGAAGTGGTCCGGACGGCCTCGCATTCCCTCCCTTGGGGGGAGGGGCGAGGCGTGTCCTACGGCAGGGTCAGAGCCCGCTCGCGGCTCCCCTAGACCTGGACCTTTGGTCCATCGGTCTGCGGTCGCGGTCGCGATGAGCGGGGCGTGCCGGCGGGGTCAGCTTGGCCCTCGACAACGAGGGCGCTGACCGACACCGACTGACAGGTCCAGAGCGCTCAGGGCTCAGCTCGATCCCTTGGCTTTGCCATTGGGATCATCGATCGCCATC